>Ga0308161_1000435_pt1 | contig 67312 bp, 60 predicted proteins | sample PhyFR2_FD_201034 | JGI IMG/M metagenome (GOLD analysis project Ga0308161, IMG submission 201034) | Phyllosphere microbial communities from UC Gill Tract Community Farm, Albany, California, United States - DLSLF.R2 | ecosystem: Host-associated > Plants > Phyllosphere > Unclassified | place: USA...
ATGTGACGTAGCCGAAGATGAGAGCATCAAATCTCTGTTCACTGAACTGGCAAAAACCTGGCCGAAATTTGACGGTTTCGTTCACTCTATCGGTTTCGCCCCTGGCGAGCAGCTGGTTGGCGACTATGTGAACGCCGTTACCCGCGAAGGCTTCAAAATCGCGCACGACATCAGCGCCTACAGCTTCGTTGCTATGGCGAAAGAGTGCCGCGAGATGCTGAACCCGCACTCTGCGCTGCTGACGCTCTCTTACCTGGGCGCAGAGCGCGCGATCCCGAACTACAACGTGATGGGTCTGGCTAAAGCGTCGCTGGAAGCCAACGTGCGTTACATGGCCAACGCCATGGGCCCGGAAGGCGTGCGTGTTAACGCCGTCTCTGCCGGTCCTATCCGCACCCTGGCAGCCTCAGGCATCAAAGATTTCCGTAAGATGCTGGCACACTGCGAAGCGGTCACCCCGATTCGTCGTACCGTTACCATCGAAGATGTCGGCAACTCAGCCGCATTCCTCTGCTCTGACCTGGCTGGCGGCATCACCGGTGAAGTGGTCCACGTTGATGGCGGCTTCAGCATCGCCGCAATGAACGAACTGGAACTGAAATAAGTTCCTGGAGGGCGAGCCTGGCTCGCCCTTTTTCTCGCCTCTGCCATCCTCTTCCTGCCTGATTTCCCTGCCGTTATACCGTAACGCTATTAATTATCACCGATCAATCTTTTGTCCCGGACTGACCATCAGCGACGATAAGCCTGCCCTTCGGTTTATGCACATTTTCAGATTCTGCCGCTGCATGCCGAACCCGAATCTGCAAAAGGATTGATCATGGAACAACGCCGCTATCCGGGCCATAACCACTGGTTTTACGAGAGCCAGACCAGTCCTCGTACCTCGCAGGCCGCGCCGCTGGTACCCGAGGCCGCCCATATTGACGATCGTTTCCTGCTGGGCTGCCACGCCGATAACCCTGAGATGCAGGCGCTGCTGCGCGCTCATCAGCCCGCCCTGCTGGCGGCACGCGATCTGGCGCAGCGTCTTTTTCCCGATCGCGTTGCAACATCGCTCACCCATACGCTGACGCTTTACGATCGCCTCAGCACCGCGCTGACGGTGGCGCAGGTCGCGGGCGTTCAGCGGCTGTGTAATCACTACTCTGCCCGTCTCAATCCCCTGCCGGGTCCCGACTCCTCACGCGAGAGTAACAATCGTCTGACCCAGATTACGCAGTATGCGCGCCAGCTCGCGATGCAGCCGGAGCTGATTGGGGCCAGCGCGATCACGGCACTGGATGCGGTTGGCCTGACGGAACCCGATATTGTGACGCTGAACCAGCTGATCGGCTTTGTTGCTTATCAGGCGCGCGTCGTCGCCGGGTTACAGGCGTTGCAGGCTCAGCCGGTTCGCTGGCTGCCGGGCAGTACCGCGCCACCGGATGCGGACGCCACCGGATTTGACCAGCCTGGCCGCTGGCAGCCCGCGCTGAAACCGCTGGAGCTACGCTACGCCAGCGCGGAACAGCTCGCGGCCATTACCCGCTGTCAGTCGCTGCCGGGTATGCAGGAGGCGGTCTGGCTGCTGGCGCATGACCCTGCCGCGCTCTCTGGCTGGGCGCAACTGCGTCAGCATCTGTCGCAGGATCTTACGCTGGCGGAGGCGACCGCCGCCCGCATTCTGGGCAGCCGCTGGGCCTTCCAGCTGCTGCCGGGAAATGAAATCTTAACGGAAGGGGTGGATGAGGCCGGGGCCACAGACGAGCCGCAGCAGATCATTGCGCTGGCGGCGCAGCTTACCCGATCGCCGGAACGCTTCAGCGCTGCGCATCTGCAGCCGCTGATGGCGGCGGGCTGGGAGCCGGAGGCGCTGTTTGCGCTGATTCAGTCTGTCGCCATCGGCAACTGGAACAGCCGCCTGTTTTACGCGCTGGGCGAGTCGCAGTAGCGGGCGCTCAGACCGGCAGCAGGCCGCGCGCCTCGTCGAAGAAGTGCTGAGCCAGCGGGGTCGCGCGGCCCGGCTCGGCAATCACCAGAGCCGCCTGACGCGCCATCGGCGGCAGGCTAATCGCGCGCTGCTGCAGCCCCTGCAACGACGCGGGCAGCAGATGGCCGACCGGCGAGACCAGCAGGCCGAGACCGACCTGCGCGCACTGCATTAGCTGCATCACCGAGGCGCTCTCAACGATCACCCGTGGCACCAGCCCCGTCTCGCGGAAAGCCATATCCAGGTAACGACGAAAATAGCGCGTCGGCTCTGCCAGGCAGAGCGGCTGCTGTGCCAGGTCAGAGAGCGCCAGCGGCGTCTCCCCCACCAGCGCCGGGAAATGGTCGGGATGGAATATCGCTTCAACCCCCCGGTCCGCCAGCATCTCGGTTTGAAAATGAAGTTCCCGCAGCGTTGCCATCTCGAAAAATCCGATCCCGACATCTACGGTGTGGCTGTTAAGCGCTTCCAGCAGCTGATCGGCGCTGAGCACGGCAATCCGGTAGTCGAGCTGAGGATAACGGGCCTGAACCGCCTTCAGCAGCAGCGGCAACGCCATGCTGCACTGCGGCACCACGCCTACCCGCAGCGTGCCGTTCACGCCATGTTTCAGCGATTCGACCTCCAGCTTCAGTCCCTGATAGACCGAGACGATCTCCCTGGCCCACGCCAGCACCCGATCGCCCTCTGGCGTAAACCCGGCGAAGTTGTTGCTGCGGTTAATCAGGGGCAGACCCAGCTCGCGCTCCAGATTTTTCAGGCGCATCGAGAGGGTCGGCTGGGTAACAAAACTGGCTTCGGCGGCACGGCCAAAGTGGCGTTCGCGCTCCAGGTTGCAGAGATAGATAAGCTGTTTAATGTCGATTTTGTTTTTCCATCAGCGACTTACGGTTAAGTTTTTTACGCAGCGCGTTTTTACAGGGTGTCTGTGGGTCGCAAAGATCGCAGGCATCCAGGTGGCGTGACGAGGTTTATGATAAGCCGATTAGAGAAAGGCTTCAAACCAGCAGGCACGGGGCCTCTCAGCCGGGTAACAGGCAGAGATCTTAACCGGCTTAATCTGATGCTGTTTAAAAAAATAGCCATCGATTTCCCCTTTTATCCGCGGGATAGCAAGAAACAGGCAATCTGAAATTATGTGGCTATGATTAACCCCGCGTTCACACGGGTGAAGCATTTCCCCTGGATACGGGTTTTATGTTTGAATTAGTCAAATTTAACGAGGTTAAGACGGTTTATGGATGAGATAGATCTAGCTCAGGCGCGTGAAGAAGCGCACCTCGCCGCCTCACTGGCGGCACGCAGGCCGAAAGTGCAGAGCCCTGACGGCATGTGCATCTGGTGTAAAGATGAGTCCGTGGTGGCTGACACGGCCTTCTGCTCCGTTGAGTGCGATGAGGACTATCATAAGTACCGTCGGGAGCAGCGCCAGCGTATCAGCTGATGAACGGTTCGGACCCGGTCGGCATGGCGTCGCGTTTTGCCCGTGAGTCACAGGCCAGCGCGTCCGGCGCAATGCCGGGTCGGATACTCAACAGGCAGGTTTAAACACCCCCTGCCAGCCATCATCTGGCCGTACCGGCAACAACAACCTTCTGATGCTTTGTGCCTGTCTGCCTCTCCGCGCAATGGGCTATACGTAACTCTGCGGATAAAAGACGCGTAGCGTAGTGCCCCTTTTTTCCGGCAGCGCTTTATCGGGGCGTTACATTTACTTCCGGACCTGTCTCTGTCCATACTCAATGAATCAAAGCGGTTCATCTATCCTGAGGAGACAGAATCATGCAAAAGCCTCGCCCTCTTCTTTCACTCCTGGCACTGGTTCTGGGTTTCACCGTGATTGCTTCGCCGGGCTATGCCGATCCCGGCAATGGCAATGGGCATCACGGGAATAAGGGCGCACACGGCAAGTCAGGGCGCCATGATGAAAAGCCGAAGGAGAAACATCAGGGCCGCAAGAACAGCGGGCAACCTGACCGCGTCGGCTCAGAGATTACCTTCTCCCGGGCACGCACGCTGGCGGTTAACACCGGTCTGGTCGGTTATCCGTCTCTGCCGCCTGGCATCGCGAAACACGTTGCGCGTGGTAAACCTCTCCCGCCGGGCATCGCGAAGAAAAGCCTGCCCGCGTCGATGATTAATGCGCTGCCCTATTACCCTGGCTACGAGTGGCGGGCTGTGGGTAACGATTTAGTCCTCATCGCCCTGAGCACGGCTATCGTGACCGCGGTGATCAATGGCGTGTTCGACTGAAGGTCATACCCTACTGACCAGAAAAGTCCTCTGCTGATGCTCCCTGGATGAACGGCGGGACGTCAGCAGGTGTGGCAACGGCGTGAAGGTCGCCGCCGTCACGCTTTTCGGGCGGAAAGCCTGAACGCCTGCCCCTGAACACGCGCCTCATCCCTTCTGTTTCCCCCCTCGGGTAAAGATCGTTTTCAGCGCCAGACAGATCAACCCGCCACCCACCGGCAGCAGAAAGTCGTTGCCGAGCAGCCTGTAGAGACCTATTCCCGCGACGCCGCCTGCGAGAAACGCCAGCAGTGTCAGCGCGTGCAGGCGCAGGCGGCTGAAATAGAGTGGCGTCTCTTTGGGTGACGCCTTGCGCCGAAGCACCTCAAACAGCATCGCCAGTTCGATACCGATATCCGTCGCCGTGCCGGAGATATGGGTGGTACGCACCCGCGCATTGGAGATCCGCGTGACCACCGCATTCTGCAGCCCCATCAGGAAGCTCAGGCTGGTGATTAACATCACGCCCGGAGAATGCGGGGGAAAGGCGCGCTCCACCCCCCCCAGGATCATCAGCGCGGCGCCCTCGATGAGAATGACGACGGCGTAAATGGTGCGGATATTCCGGCGCTGTCCGGCATTAATGATCAGCGTCGAACAGGCGGAGCCTGCAATAAAAAGCAGCACCACAGACAGGAAAAAGAGGCCCGGCCCCGCATTCGCTTTGGCCAGCTGGTCGGAGAGCAGCGAAACATTCCCGGTCATGTTGGCGGAAAAAAAGCCGACGATCTCAAAGGCGGCGGTATTCAGCGCACCGGCGGTGGCGGCCAGCGTGCAGGCCAGACGGGTATCGGCGCTGATGCTGCGGGCATTTTCGGTGCTGATTAGCATAACGCCCCTCCCTGATGAAAAGCCTATTTTCCGCCGATTATATCCCGGTCACCGTGCGCTGAATCAACTGCGCTTTACGCTCGCGTGGAACCCGAGCCGGTCCGGCACCACGCGGCAGCGCTTCAGCGCAACGATGCGGATTAATGGCTGGCCAGACGGAACGTGGAAACCGACTGTGTCAGGTACTGCACCTGCTCCTCCAGCGAGGCCGACGCGGCAGCCGACTCCTGCACCAGCGCCGAGTTCTGCTGCGTGACGCTGTCCATCTCCGTCACCGCCTGCTCGATCTGACCGATGCCGCGACTCTGTTCGTCCGACGCGGTAGAGATATGCTCCATCAGCTCATTAACGCGGCTGACCGAAGAGATAATCGCGTTCATCGCCTCGCCCGTACGGCTGACCTGGTCTGAACCGGTGCGGATAATCGAAACCGATTCGGCAATCAGGCTCTCAATCTCTTTGGCGGCCGTGGCGCTGCGCTGGGCCAGGTTACGCACCTCACCGGCAACCACGGCGAAACCACGTCCCTGCTCGCCCGCGCGGGCCGCTTCGACGGCGGCGTTCAGCGCCAGAATATTGGTCTGGAAGGCGATGCTGTCGATGACCGTGGTGATCTCCTCGATCTTCTTCGAGCTGGTGTTGATGAGCCCCATCGAGACCACCACTTCCTGCGACACTTTCTCGCCACTCTCGGCGTTTTTCACCGCCTCACTGGTCAGACGGCAGGCTTCAAAGACGTTTTCGGTATTCTGCTTCACCGTGGCACCCAGCTGCTCCATGCTGGCCGCGGTTTCGGTCAGCGCCGCAGCCTGCTGCTCGGTTCGCGAGGCCAGATCGACGTTGCCTGCCGCGATCTCCTGCGAGGCGGTAGAGACGGAATGGGTGGAATCCCGCACCTGAAGAATGATGGCGGTCAGCGCGCTGCGCATCTGCTCCAGCGAGCCCATCAGCAGCTGAATTTCACTGCGCGAGCCTGCCTTGACCGGCACCGTGGAATCCAGCACGCCCGCCGCGATCAGTTTGCAGTGCTCCTGCGCATGGTTAAGCGGCGCGAGCACGTAACGCTTCATAAAGAGATAGATGGCGATGATGATGGCAAAGAAGAGCACACCCGACAGCCCCTGCAGCATCACGCCGGTGGAGAAATGGCTCTGTGCGTCGCTGTTCAGTTTTCTGGCGTAAGCCTCGTGCTGCGCCAGCACCCGATCCAGAATGATCTCATACTGACGATCGAGGCGAACCACGGTGGCGATCTGATTTTTAAAACGTAGCTGGTCGTGCGCCTCTGCCGCCTCGATCAACGGCTGCAGCCCCTGCTGGCGATACGCCTGATACGCCTGACGATAGGCCTCGGCTTCCGCCTCTTCACCCGGCAGACGCGGGGCATTCATGTAGGCCTGAAACGCCGCATCCGCTTTACCGGCGACGGTGCGCACGCTGTCCAGCGTGGCGGGATTACTGGCATCGCTGCCTTCCGTCTCTTTCATGTACTCCATCAGACGGACACGCAGCGTTCGGCTGTGGTTAATCGGATCGATCACCGACAGCACCACGCGAATCTCTTTGTTGACCGCATTCAGAGAGTGGTTGCTCTGAAACAGCAGCGAAGTACTGATCGCCACGCTGGCCAGAAAGAGCACCAGCAGGAAAGAGAAAATAATCAGGGAGGATTTTTTTAACGACATCAGTCCGTTCCAATTTGGGAAGATAGAGTCGCTATATCGGCAGGAAAACGCGCCCCATTAGGGTGCGCGCTTTTTTTAGTTACAATAAGCGCAGCGGCAGCAATTGTGCCGCCTCTCTGGCTGGCGCATCGCCGGTTCAGGCGACGCCCAGCGCCATCTTCACCTCGCTGGCGATCTTCTCGACCTGCGGGCCATAAATCACCTGAATGTCGTGGTCGCTGACGCGGTTGATGCCGTTGGCACCCGTGCTCATTAGCGTCTGATCGACCACCTGATTCATCGCTTTCACCCGTACCCGCAGCCGGGTAAAGCAGCAATCGACATCCTCGATATTGGCCTGCCCGCCCAGCCCGCTGATAATCACCTGGGTGCGCTCATCGGCGGCGACCTGCTGCGGTTTCTCCTCCTCCGACTCGCGGCCCGGCGTCTCCACGTTCATGCGGGTGATCACCAGCCGGAAAGCGTAGTAGTAAACCGGCGCATAGATCACCCCCAGCGCCAGCGTCCACCACCAGTGGGTTTTTGCCCCGCCGAGCATGCCGAACACCACCAGGTCGATGATGCCGCCCTGCACGTTGCCGATCATCAGGTGCAGCATCGACATCAGCATAAACGACAGGCCGGTCAGAAACGCATGCAGCAGATAGAGCACGGGCGAGACAAAGATAAAGCAGAACTCCAGCGGCTCCGTAATGCCGGTGGTAAAGGAGGTCAGGGCCCCGGCCATTACCAGCGCCCTGACCCGCTGCTTATGCTCCGGCCGCGCGGTGTGATAGATCGCCAGCGCCGCGGCGGGCAAACCGAACATCATCACCGGGATTTTGCCCTGCGCCAGAAACTGCGTGGCCGACCGCAGCGTCTCATCGGGGATCGAACCCGGATGGGTCAGTGAGGCATTGAAGATGTTCAGCGCACCGACTACCGTCTGACCGTCCACCACCGCCATACCGCCAATCGGGGTAAACCGCACGGTTTCATTCAGGATGTGATGCAGGCCGGTGGGGATCAGGATGCGCTCGAACGTGCCCAGCAGGAACGCGCCATACTGCCCGCTTTTGCCAATCATCTGGCCTATCCAGGCGATACCACTGCCGATGGTCGGCCAGATGAGCGCCAGCAGCACCCCGACCAGCGGCAGGCAGACTACGGTGACAATCGGCACAAACCGCCGTCCGCTGAAGAAGCTGATCGCCGTGGGCAGGGTCTGCGTGTAGAAGCGGTTGTGCAGCACCACCGTTACCAGCCCGGCGATCACCCCGCCCAGCACGCTCATGTTGTAAGTAAAGACGCCCAGCATGCTGATGTATTCCGCCGACATCATCATCGCTGCGGTCTGGTCCAGACCCGCCTGCTGCAGCGCGGCAGGTGTGGTGGTCGCTGCGGTGATCCCTCTGGCCGCCAGGGTCGCACTGATGCCGACGTTCATCACGATATAGCCAATCACGGCGGCAAAGGCGGCGGTGGGTTTCTCCGCCTTCGCCAGCCCGATCGCCGTGGCCACGGCAAAGAAGAGCGGCAGATTAGCAAACAGCGCCCCGGCGACTTTACGGATAAAGCCGATGATTAACTGCGGGACCTGCATCTGCGCAAAGGCCTCGCCGGTGACGGCGGGGTTCTGCATCGCCGCCGCCAGCCCAAGAAAAATCCCTGCGGCTGCGATGACCGAGATAGGCATCATTAACGCTTTACCAAATGCGTGGATCTGGCTGGTCAGCTGTTTCATAGGGTTACGCCTCGCTGAATGCAAACAGCAAGTATGCGTCTGATGTGGGGATAACTCCCGTTATCAGCCCGTTAAAAACGGTTGAAATCTGACCAGTGTCACACTTCGGGTGCCTGCGCGATAAACGCCAGCTATCGCACCATTATGTCAATCAATTAGACAAGGTTTGAGGATAACTGCAGACTTCCTTTCACCATCAGGCTATAACCTGATAACAAACACCAAACAATAATGCCTACTATAAAAAGCCTGCACTCATATGAAATTTAAACGCCAAATCAAACCCTACCGCGCGGCTGCGGGCGGATGGGGTTCACTGGAAGCCACCACGCGTTTCGTTCTTGACAGCAAAGCGGCCCTGAAAAATATGCGCAACCTGATGCGCATGAACAAAGCGCGCGGGTTTGACTGTCCGGGCTGTGCCTGGGGCGATGACAACAAAAGTACCTTCAGCTTCTGCGAAAACGGGGCCAAAGCGGTCACCTGGGAAGCGACACGCCGCGTTGTCGACACCGACTTTTTCGCTAAACACAGCGTCACCACGCTTTATACCCAGAGTGACTACTTTCTGGAGTATCAGGGCCGTCTGACCCATCCGCTGCGCTACAACGCGGAAACCGATCACTATGAACCGATCAGCTGGGATGCGGCTTTTGCGCTGATTGCACAGCATATCAGTGCGATGGATCACCCGAACCAGATGGAGCTTTACACCTCCGGCCGCGCCAGCAACGAAGCCTCCTGGCTCTATCAGCTGTTCGGTCGCCTGATGGGCACCAATAACTTCCCCGACTGCTCTAACATGTGCCACGAAGCCAGCGGCACCGGCCTGAAGCGCAGCATCGGCGTGGGTAAAGGCACTATTCGTCTGGATGACTTCGATCACGCTGATGCCATTTTTGTCTTCGGGCAGAACCCCGGCACCAACCATCCGCGTATGCTGCACAGCCTGCGTCATGCTGCCGATCACGGCGCGAAGATCGTCACCTTCAACACTCTGCGCGAGCGCGGTCTGGAACGTTTTGCCGATCCGCAGAAGCCGCTGGAAGTCGTGACCTCGAAAGCGGGTAACATCAGCTCCTCCTATTATCAGCCGAACCTGGGCGGGGATATGGCGGCGGTGCGCGGCATGGTGAAATCCCTGCTGGAAACCCACCGCGCGCGTCTGGCGGCTGGCGAACCTGGCCTGTTTGACCAGACCTTCATCAACGCCAAAACGCACGGCATCGAGGCCTATCTCGACGCCGTGGATAACACCAGCTGGATGCAGATTGTGGCGCAGTCCGGCCTGACGCAGGCGCAGATCCGCGAAGCCGCGGCTATCTATCAGAGCGCAGACCGGGTGATCTGTACCTGGGCGATGGGGATCACCCAGCACAAGCATTCGGTCGATACGGTGCGGGAGATCACCAACCTGCAGCTGCTGTTTGGTCAGCTCGGCAAGAAAGGCGCGGGCCTCTGCCCGGTGCGCGGTCACAGTAACGTGCAGGGCAACCGCACGATGGGCATTGATGAGAAACCAGCCAAAGCCTTCCTGGATGCGCTGGGCAACCACTTTAATTTCGAACCGCCACGCGCCCCAGGCCACAACACCGTTGAGGCGCTGAACGCCATGCTGCGTGATGAAGTCAAAGTGCTGATTGCGCTGGGCGGCAACCTGGCGGCGGCGGCGCCTGATTCACCGCGCACCGAAGAGGCGCTGTCACGCTGTGGCCTGACCGTGCATATCAGCACCAAACTGAACCGCAGCCATCTGGTGCCGGGTCATGAAGGGTTGATTCTGCCGACGCTGGGCCGTACCGAGCGCGATCTGCAGGCGACCGGCAATCAGTTCATTACCGTCGAAGATTCATTCAGCATGGTGCACGCCTCAGAGGGGATCGGCATCCCGCTGGCGGACACGCAGCGTTCAGAGACCGCGATCGTGGCCGGTATCGCGGAAGCGGTGCTGGGCAGTGACAAGGTGAAATGGCGTGAACTGGCGGGTGACTACAACCTCATTCGCGAGCATATCGCCGCCACCATTCCGGGCTTTGCCGACTTCAACGCCAGGTGTGATATTCCGGGTGGCTTCTACCTGGGTAACGCAGCCGCGGAGTTACGCTTCAATACGCCAAGCCAGAAAGCGGAGTTCTGCGCCGCCGCCCTGCCGGATTCGCTCTTCCCGAATCTTGATCAGGCGGTGCCTTTCACGCTGCAGACGCTGCGCTCACACGACCAGTACAACACCACCATTTACGGCCTCGATGACCGTTATCGTGGCGTGTTTGGTCAGCGTGAAGTGGTGTTTATCAACCCGGATGATATGGCCGACCTGGGCTTCACCGAAGGTCAGAACGTGGACATCGAAACGCTGTGGAACGATGGCATTACCCGTCGCGTCAGCGGCTTTAAGCTGGTTCCCTATAATATTCCGCGCGGTAACCTGGCGGCCTATTACCCGGAAACCAACCCGCTGGTGCCGCTGAACAGCTTCGGCGATGGCAGTGGCACACCGACCTCGAAATCCGTACCGGTGAAGCTGGAACTGTCGTCGGCGCTCGCCGATCAGCGCATCGCCTGACAGCCACCTCACCCCTTCCTGAAAAGCCGGCTCGTCCGGCTTTTTGCCTTGCCGCGCGGCGTCGAATCGCGTAAAACTGTCAGCCGCAATCAGGCCACGAAACGAAAAATTATGTTCCAGGATAACCCGCTGCTCGCGCAGCTGAAAGAGAAGCTCCATTCGCAAACGCCTCGTGCTGAAGGCGTCGTTAAAGGCACCGAAAAAGGTTTCGGCTTCCTGGAAGTCGATGCACAGAAGAGTTACTTCATTCCGCCTCCGCAGATGAAGAAAGTGATGCATGGCGATCGCATTGTCGCGGTGATCCACAGCGATAAAGATCGCGAAAGCGCTGAGCCGGAAACCCTGGTTGAGCCGTTCCTGAGCCGCTTCGTCGGCCGGGTGCAGAAGAAAGACGATCGCCTGTCGATCGTGCCGGACCATCCCCTGCTGAAAGATGCGATTCAGTGTCGCCCGGCGCGCGATGTCAGCCATCCATTCGAAAATGGCGACTGGGCCGTGGCGGAAATGCGTCGTCATCCGCTGAAAGGCGATCGCGGCTTTTACGCCGAACTCACCGATTTTATTGTTAAAGCCGACGATCACCTGGCGCCGTGGTGGGTGACGCTGTCGCGTCACAACCTGGAGCGTGAAGCGCCCGACGTCAGCTTCGGCGAGATGCTGGATGAAAATCTGACGCGCGACGATCTTACCGCGCTCAGTTTCGTGACCATCGACAGCGCCAGCACTCAGGATATGGACGATGCGCTCTATGTGGAGGCTCAGGAGGACGGTTCCCTGCGTCTGACCATCGCCATCGCCGACCCTACCGCCTATGTGGCGGAAGGCAGCCAGCTTGACAAGGTCGCCGCACAGCGCGCCTTCACCAACTACCTGCCGGGCTTTAACATCCCGATGCTGCCGCGCGAACTCTCTGACGATGTCTGTTCGCTGCGTCCTGACGTGCGCCGTCCGGCGCTGGCCTGCCGTGTCACCGTGGCAGCCGACGGCACCCTGGGCGATGACGTGACCTTCTTTGCCGCCTGGATCGAATCCAAAGCGAAGCTGGCCTATGACGACGTCTCTGACTGGCTGGAAAACAGCGGCAGCTGGCAGCCGGAGAGCGACGCGATTGCAGAGCAGATTCGTCTGCTGCATCGCCTCTGCCTGGCGCGCAGCGAGTGGCGTCAGACCCACGCGCTGGTGTTTAAAGATCGTCCTGACTACCGCTTCCTGCTGGGCGAAAAAGGCGAAGTGCTCGAGATTGTGGCTGAACCTCGTCGCATCGCGAACCGCATCGTTGAAGAGTCGATGATTCTGGCGAACATCTGCGCGGCACAGGTTCTGCGCGATCGTCTCGGCTTCGGGATCTACAACGTCCATGCCGGTTTCGACACCACCAATGCGGAACAGGCGGCGGCCGTGCTGGCCAGCCACGGCGTAACGGCCGATGCGCAGGCGATCACCACGCTGGAAGGGTTCCGCGTGCTGCGCCGTGAACTCGACGCCCTGCCGACGCAGTTCCTGGACAGCCGTATCCGCCGTTTCCAGACCTTCGCGGAGATCAGCACCGAGCCAGGCCCGCACTTCGGACTGGGGCTGGAGGCTTACGCCACCTGGACCTCCCCGATCCGTAAGTTTGGCGACATGATCAACCATCGTCTGCTGAAAGCAATTATCCGTGGCGAGCAGGCTGCCCGTCCGGATGAGGCCGTCACGGTTACGATGGGTGAGCGCCGCCGCCTGAACCGGATGGCCGAACGCGATGTGGGCGACTGGCTCTATGCCCGCTATCTGGCGCCTTTCGCGGCCACCGATCGTCGCTTCAGCGCCGAGATTATCGATGTGTCGCGCGGCGGTATGCGCGTTCGCCTGCTGGAAAATGGCGCGGTCGCTTTTATCCCGGCCCCGTTCATTCACGCGGTGCGTGATGAGCTGGTCTGCAGCCAGGAAAACGGCAGCGTCCAGATCAAAGGCGACGTGGTTTACCGTGTCACCGACGTGATTGATGTCACCATCGCGGAAGTCCGCATGGAAACCCGCAGCGTCGTGGCGCGTCCCGCCGTCTGATTAAGGGATCGCCTTCTGCTTCTGGCGGGATAACTTCGGTTATCCCGCCTGTCCCCCCGCCTTAACAGGTTGCAAAACTGTTATATTTGTACCCCGCTTCACACTTCTCTACTGATTAACTTTCACTTACATTCCATTACATTAAGTTTAGCTCGTTGTTTTCGATCGCTTCCCTCTCGGTCCTCACAAGGAGTTAGTCATGAAAAACGTCAAAACCAGTGTGATCTGGTTAGTGGTGGCGTTAATCGGCGCGGGCGCTTTCGCCATGCTGGCCCTCAGCCGCGGCGAACACGTCAACGCAGTCTGGCTGGTGATAGCCGCTGTCGCCTGTTACAGCATCGCTTACCGTTTCTACAGCCTGTTTATCGCCCGCAATATCTTCGAACTGGACGATCGCCGGATGACCCCCGCCGAGCGACTGAGCGATGGGCTGGACTATGTACCCACCAATAAGTGGGTGCTGTTTGGTCACCACTTTGCGGCGATAGCCGGTGCCGGGCCGCTGGTCGGGCCGATCCTGGCGGCGCAGATGGGCTTCCTGCCGGGCACCATCTGGATTCTGGTCGGGGTGATGCTGGCGGGCGCGGTGCAGGATTTCCTGATCCTGTTTATCTCCACCCGTCGCGATGGCCGCTCACTGGGCGAGATGGCCCGACAGGAGCTGGGCCCGTTCGCCGGGGTGGTCACCATGCTCGGTGCGCTGGGCGTGATGATCATTATCCTGTCGGCGCTGGCGCTGGTGGTGGTGAAAGCGCTGGCGAACAGCCCGTGGGGACTGTTTACCATTGCGGCCACGATTCCTATCGCGCTGTTTATGGGCGTCTACATGCGCTTTATCCGTCCGGGTAAGATCGCAGAAGTGTCGCTGATCGGCTTCGTGCTGATGATGGCGGCGATTATCTATGGCGGCGACGTCGCGCAGCATCCTTACTGGGGGCCGTTCTTTACGCTGAAAGGCACTTCGCTGACCTGGGTGCTGGTGATCTACGGCTTTGTCGCTTCGGTGCTGCCGGTCTGGCTGCTGCTGGCCCCGCGCGACTACCTGTCGACCTTCCTGAAAATTGGCGTCATCGCCGGGCTGGCGGTAGGGATCGTCTTCGCCCTGCCTGAGCTGAAGATGCCGGCGGTTACCCGTTTTATCGACGGCACCGGCCCGGTCTTCGCCGGGGCGATGTTCCCGTTCCTGTTTATCACCATCGCCTGCGGCGCGATCTCCGGCTTCCATGCGCTGGTCTCCAGCGGCACCACGCCAAAACTGGTCGAGCGCGAGAGCCACATCCGCTTTATTGGCTATGGCGCCATGCTGATGGAGTCCTTTGTGGCGATCATGGCGCTGATTTGTGCTTCGGTGCTGGATCCGGGCATCTACTTCGCCATGAACGCCCCGGCCGCGCTGATTGGCACAACCGTGGAGAGCGCCTCTCAGGTGATCAACGGCTGGGGCTTTGTGGTCACGCCTGAGATGCTGAGCGGCATTGCCCGCGACGTGGGGGAAGGCTCGATCCTGTCGCGTGCCGGTGGCGCCCCGACCTTTGCGGTGGGTATGGCGCATATCATCACCGAAATCTTTAACAGCCGGGCGATGATGGCGTTCTGGTATCACTTCGCCATCCTGTTCGAAGCGCTGTTTATCCTGACCGCCGTCGATGCCGGCACCCGCGCCTGCCGTTTTATGGTGCAGGATCTGGTGGGAACGGTCATGCCCTCTCTGGCGAATAACCGCTCCTGGCTGGGCAATATGGCGGGCACCACCGTCGCCGTCGCGGGCTGGGGCTTCTTCGTCTATCAGGGCGTCGTCGATCCGCTGGGCGGCATCAACACCCTGTGGCCGCTGTTTGGTATCGGCAACCAGATGCTGGCCTCCATGGCGCTGATTCTGGGCACCGTCGTGCTGTTTAAGATGAAGAAGCAGCGTTACGCCTGGGTCACCATCCTGCCGACGGTCTGGCTGTTTATCACCTCGATGACCGCGGGCTGGCAGAAAATCTTCCATGAGAAACCCGCTATCGGCTTCCTGGCGCAGGCCGCTAAGTTCCGCAAAGGGCTGGATGAAGGCGTGATCATTGCGCCCGCCAAAAGCGTGGCGGATATGCAGACCATCGTGTTCAGCAATCAGATCAACGCCGCACTGTGCGCCTTCTTTATGCTGGTCGCGGTCACGATGCTGATTTCAGCCTTCTTTGTCATCCGCCGCGCGCTGCGCAGCGACCAGCCGACCGTTCAGGAGTCCTCAGTGACGCTGCGCAACAAGGAGATACGTCATGTCTGATGCGATCTATCAGGTCCGGCGGCCGAGGGGAAAATGGCAGATTGTCCGCTGCCATCCCACTGCGGCCCCGTCGCCCCAGGGCTTCAGCTGGCGAGGGCTATGGCGCGGTCTGCAACAGTGCTTTCGCTTAATGGTCGGGGTGCAGGATTATCAAAAATATCTGCAGCATATGCGTCTGCAGCATCCCGATCAGCCGCCGATGAGCGAGCGTGAGTTTCACCGCTATTGTCTGGACGCACGCTTCCCCAGCCAGGCCGGTAAACTGGGAAAATGTCCCTGCTGAACAGGCTCAACAGCCCCGCTCCGGCGGGGCTTTTTTGTGCCATTCTTATCTGGACAGGAAAATATATTTCGTTTGCATCTTGTGCTGGCGTCAGATGATGAATACTGTTGCTAAAATAATGAGATAACGTATGCAGAGCACTTCCCGGAGGAAGTTTCCATGACCGATGAACAAGGGCAGACGTTGTTGTACACCCTGTTTGGTACAACCAGCCCTCATTGGCGTCTGACCGCGGACAGCGATGCGTTGCATTTTGCCGAAGATGAGTCATCACAAACCAATATCGCCCTGCCGCTGACACCCGGCCAGGCGGCCATGATCCGTGCCATGCCGGTCATAACTTCCAGCATTAATCTGACCATGACGCTGCAGGGCATTGATGTGCCTATGCATTTTGTCGGTCGCAAAGTCAATCAGTCCTCCTGGGCAGGCACCGCTTCCGCCTGGGGCGACACCTCCGCGGTCGCCCGCGATTTAACCCTGGGTCTCTCTTTCGCTGAGCAGGTCGTTTCCGAAGCCAACTCGGTGATCGTGATCCTGGATCAGCGCGGTAATATTCAGCGCTTTAACCGCCTGAGTGAAGAATATACCGGCCTGAATGAACACGAAGTCATTGGCCGCAACGTCTTCCAGCTCTTTATGACGAAACAGGAAGCCTCGCAGTCGCGGCGCAACATCGCGGGCTTCTTCCGCGACGGTAACTCCTATGAAGTGGAGCGCTGGGTCAAAACCAAAAAAGGCCAGCGACTGTTTCTGTTCCGTAATAAGTTCGTCCACAGCGGCAGCGGCAAAAATGAAATTTTCCTCATCTGTTCGGGTACTGACATCACCGAGGAGCGCCGCGCTCAGGAGCGGTTGCGGGTGCTGGCGAATACCGATACGGTGACCGGCCTGCCCAACCGCAACGCGATCCATCAGCAGATTAGCCTGGCGCTGGAGCGGGCGGAAGGCGATGAGACCGGCGTGGTCTATCTCGATCTCGACAATTTTAAAAAAGTAAATGACGCCTACGGCCATATGTTTGGCGATCAGTTACTGCAGGCGGTTTCCCTGGCTATCCTGAGCTGTCTGGGCAAAGACCAGACGCTGGGACGGCTGGGCGGTGATGAGTTTGTGGTGCTGGCGGAGCACACCAGCCAGGCGGCGCTGGAGGCGATGTCCTCCCGCATCCTGGAGCGGCTGCGTCAGCCCTTCCGCATCGGGCTGATCGAAGTCTACAGCGGCTGCTCGATCGGCATCGCCTACGCGCCCTTGCACGGTGAAGATCGCGAGAGCCTGATCCGCAACGCGGACACCGCCATGTATCACGCCAAAGAGAACGGTCGCGGCAAGTTCTGCGTCTTTGCGGCGGAGATGAATCAGCGGGTTTTTGAATATCTGTGGCTGGATACTAATCTGCGCAAGGCGCTGGAGCTGGATCACCTGCTGGTTCACTATCAGCCCAAAGTGGACAGCGATGGCGAAGTCCGCAGCGCCGAAGCGCTGGTTCGCTGGAACTCGCCTGAACGCGGTCTGGTGTCACCGGCTGATTTTATCCCCTACGCCGAAGAGTCGGGGCTGATTGTGCCGCTGGGACGCTGGGTCATGCTCAACGTGCTGAAGCAGATTATCCTCTGGCGGCAGCAGGGTATTTTTCTGCGCGTCGCCGTTAACGTATCGGCCCGCCAGCTCATCGATCAGAGTATCTACACCGACCTGAAGCAGGCGCTGCAGGAGGCGAATATCACCGACTGCCCTATCGATATCGAACTGACAGAGAGCTGCCTGATTGAGAATGAGACCGAGGCGCTGAAGCTGATGAAGCAGTTTCAGGAGCTGGGCGCTCAGGTGCATCTGGATGACTTCGGCACTGGCTACTCCTCGCTGTCTCAGCTGGCGCGTGTGCCGATCAACGCCATCAAGCTCGATCAGAGTTTTATTCGCGATATCAATAAGCAGCCGGTTTCGCAATCGCTGGTCCGTGCCATCGTCGCCGTCGCCAAGGCGCTCGATTTGCAGGTCATTGCGGAAGGCATTGAAACGCCGGATGAAGAAGCCTTTGTCCTTAAAAGTGGAGTGGATGGGCGTCAGGGTTACTACTACGCAAAACCAATGCCCGCGGAACAATTTGGGCATTGGCTGGCTAAGCATCCTGCCCGCGTTTAACGCTACTCCGGATTAGCCCGCTTTACGCAGTGATGCGCTGTGGCGGTTCTGCAGCTGGACCAGGCGTTCCATATAGGCAATATCTTTGGGTTCGAGGGTAAATGCATAATCGACCCAGTCTTCCGTGATATCCATCAGCTCGGCGCGTGAGAGTTGCAGCACGCGCTGACGCGCTTTCAGCATCGCCCGGACGCCATTCAGCTTCGGCCGTAAGGTATCGATGAAGGTGCGCGTGGCGCGGTAGCTGTCACCCGGCTGGAAGACTTTGTCCACCAGACCGCGCGTCTCATACCACTCGGCGCTGTGCGACTCCCCTTCACAAATCAGCTCCTCTGCCAGCTTCATGCCGGAACGGCGCGCCACCAGCGAGTAACCGCCCATGCCCGGAAAGAGGTTGAACGCGATCTCCGGGAAGCCCATGCGCGCGTTGTTCTGCGCCAGAATGAAGTGGTGCGCCAGCGCCGCCTCGAATCCGCCGCCTAACGCACTGCCCTCGATCATGGCCAGCGTCACGGCACCGGTGTCGAAGCCGCGGGCGGCCGAATGGATGCAGTCCACACAGGCGCGTGCATAGGCCCGCAGCGCTTCACGCCGGTTGTTGCGAATGCACTCCACGAAGAAGCGCAGATCGCCGCCCGCATTGAACATCTGCGGCACCAGCGAGCCGGTAACCCAGAAGTCGATCGGCAGACCGGAACGCTGCGCGGCGTAGCTCAGGTTCATGATCTCCTCAATCAGTTCATGGTTGAAGCTCGGGCGAGGCTGCGCACGCAGCATCATCCACATAGTACGTCGCCCCTCTTCGTAATAGGCAACTAACTGCGTGGTGTTGCCAGCTTCGGTAAATAATCTGCAGGTTGCTTGGTTAATCACTGTCATTGTCTCATCCTCTGTTTATATTTGATGCGTTAAATACGCGACATCAGCGTAATGCAGAGTGAGGCCAGACCAAATGAGAGATTGATTTACAACACAAAATCCAGAGTGATCCCTGACTCGCGCTTTTCAGATTGATTAGCTCGGTTACTGTATAGGTGAGCGCCGTTGCCTGGCACTCTGCAGACGCATAACACGTTTTAACGGCTGGCCGATCAGGGTCAGAATCCCGCAAACGCGCATCTGTCGCGGTCCCCTCTGCGCAGACCAGGACAGAAGAGATACCGGCCCTTTACAGCGGCTCAAGGATCCTTAATGCAACCCCGGACGGACTGTGCAATCCTGCCCGGAGAAAGAGGAGCGGCCCGAATGCGCCACTCCGATACCCTTGCAGGATAACCGTGGTTGTAAATGGCACGAAAATCAGCGACATCCGTTCACTTGTTAACCGCCGTTTATCTTCTCAGCGGCACTGTGTGGTCCTCACTTTCGCCAGAGGCACTATCCTGATGGCGCAGTCGGCTGAAACAGACGGGGAAACGGGGAGAGAATTGACGGCGTGAACGGTGAATCGGACGGGGCATCACCGCACTGGGTCTGGCACAAAAAAAAGCGGGACGCTGTGGCGTCCCGCTGACTATTTCTGCCCATACCAGGCATTTTCACCATGTTTTCGCAGGTAGTGCAGGTCGAGCAGCGTTTGCTGTATCGGCGGCAGGTTCGCGGTCAGCTGCTGGCTGAACAGCCCCATGTAGGCTACCTCCTCCAGGACCACGGCGCTGTGCACCGCGGCGTGGGCGTCTTTCCCCCAGGCGAAGGGGCCGTGAGAATTGACCAGCACCGCGGGGATCGCCGACGGGGAGAGTCCGCGCTGCGCGAAGGTTTCGATAATCACGTCACCGGTGTTCCACTCATACTCCTGCTGAATCTCCTCGCTGCGCATGGCCCGCGTGCAGGGGATCTCACCGTAGAAGTCGTCGGCGTGCGTGGTGCCCCAGGCCGGAATCGCGCGTCCCGCCTGTGCCCAGATGGTGGCGTGCCGCGAATGGGTATGCACAATGCCGCCCACGTCCGGCCAGGCCAGGTAGAGCGCGCGGTGCGTGGCGGTGTCCGAGGAGGGGCGTTTATCCCCCTCCACCACATCACCCGTCGCCAGATCGACCACCACCATATCGTCGCGCTTCATCACGTCATAGCGCACGCCGGAAGGTTTAATCACCAGCAGCCCCTGTTCGCGATCAAGGGCGCTGACGTTGCCCCAGGTGAAGGTCACCAGGTTATATTTGGGTAGGTCCAGATTCGCTTCCAGAACCTGTTGTTTGAGGTGCTCCAGCATGCCTTTTCTCCTGCTGACAATCGTTACTGAATTTTGCGGAGTCAGCGCGTAAAAGGTTATGGAGCAAATGGCTATAAAAGCAGAAGGATTGGCTGTGAATGCAAAAATGCGTCGTGCTTTCAGACTTTTCTATCTTCGGAATTTCCGCAGAATGCTTAGAATCCTCTCAGACAATACGTGGACCTGTCGGGCCACGATTGTGACTCACCCGCTACAAACGGTTTGTCCATGGTAACGCCATTTCGATGCCATCACGGATGCGGCAATGATGGGTTACAAGCGGGCTGAGGAAATATCGGAGCTATACTATGAGTGTTGCCTCTGTGAGCACATCAAAGGAGAAGTGTATGACAACAACAATGAAGCGAATCACTGCCGTTGTACTGGCGACCACGTTAGCTGTTGCACTGAGCGGCTGTTCTAACTGGTCCAAGCGTGACCGTAATACCGCGATTGGCGCGGGCGCGGGCGCGATTGGGGGTTCAGTCCTGACCAATGGTAGCGCACTGGGCACCGTCGGTGGCGCCGCTGTGGGTGGTATTATCGGTCATCAGGTCCACTAAGGACCTTATTAAAACAATAATCGGCTACGCTAGCATCTGCATCACAATCGGGCTACTTCGGTAGCCCGATTTCTTTTTCAGCCGCCCGCCAGCTTCACCTTCATACCTTTGGCTTCCAGCAGGCTCTTCAGCAGGTCGCGTTTGTCGCCCTGAATCTCAATCACGCCCTCTTTTACCGAACCGCCACAGCCGCACTTTTTCTTCAGCTCGGCCGCCAGCAGCGCCAGCGCGGCGTCATCCAGGTCGATGCCCGTGATCAGGCAGACCCCTTTGCCTTTGCGGCCGCTGGTCTGACGCTGAATACGGACAATGCCGTCCCCTTTTGGCCGCACCGCTTTTTGTTCGGGCTGGGTGATGCGTCCGCTGTCAGTGGAGTAAACCAGGGGATTATCATTCGCCATCAGGGTGTCTCCAGGCTGTTAAGAATGGCCTGCAGGGCGGCGGCCGGATCGGCGGACTGGGTAATCGGACGCCCGATCACCATATAATCCACGCCCGCCTGTTTCGCCTGCTGCGGTGTCATGATGCGGCGCTGATCGCCGGCATCGCTGCCCGCCGGACGAATACCCGGCGTGACCAGGGCAAATTCCTGACCCAGTTCCTGTTTGAAGCGCACCGCCTCATGGGCCGAACAGACCACGCCATCCAGCCCGCACGACTGAGTCAGCTTCGCCAGTCGCTCCGCCTGCTCCGCCGGCGACAGCGTGATACCGAGTCCGAGAAGATCCTCTGCGTCCATACTGGTCAGAACGGTGACAGCAATCAGCAGCGGCGCATCCTTGCCAAAAGGCTGCAGCGCCTCACGCGCCGCACTCATCATGCGCGCGCCGCCGCTGGCGTGAACGTTGACCATCCAGACGCCGAGATCGGCCGCTGCCGCGACAGCCTTTGCGGTGGTGTTGGGAATATCGTGGAATTTGAGGTCGAGGAACAGTTCAAAGCCGCGCTGCTGCAGGGTTCTGACCAGCGACGGGCCGAACAGCGTAAACATCTCTTTGCCAACCTTAAGGCGGCAACTGCGGGGATCGATCTGGTCGACGAAACGCAATGCGCTGTCGAGGTCGTGATAGTCGAGCGCGACCAGAATCGGCGAAGCGGTCACGTTGTGGGGTGAAGGCATGGCATTTCCTCTGTAACAGGCACCCGCAGGCGCAATCGACAAACGGCAAGCATTCTACCTGCGGTGTCTGACCATCACAATCGCCATCGCCCCACTGCCGGGCAATTAGTGCACCGCTGCCGGAATATGCTAAAACCACGACCCTTTAGTATGTTGTAACTACAATGCGGGGAGTAAAATGACCTGCAACGGCCGGATTACTGGCCGTCGAGCCCCCGGATAGGTTTCACCGAAGACCAGGTGCGGCAGGATGGACAGTGCCAGTAGAGCGCGTGGGCAGTAAAACCGCACTTCTGGCAGCGATAGCGGGGTTTGGTGCGAATCTGTTCGCCTACCATGTCGCGCAGCACCATCAGGCTCTCTTTCGCCCGGCCATCTTCCGCCTCATGCAGGTTCAGATCCATCAGGCGATGGAAGACCCGCATCGTCGGATGGCGCTCCAGCTGGCGGCTGATGTAGTTCTGTGCCGCTTCTGAGCCCTGCTGCTGCTCCACGATGTCAGAGAGATAAAGCTCGGCGGCGGCCCCGGTGTTCTCCTCCACGCAGCGCTGCAGAAAATCGGCCCAGGCCTCCGGCTGATTCAGCCGCTGGAAGCAGGTTTCCAGCATCCCCAGCGTTTCACTGACCAGCTCTTTATCCTGATCCAGCACCCGCTGCAGATGCCCTACCGCTCTGGCGTAATCCTCTTTTTCCATCAGGATTCGGCCCATCATGATCGAGATGCGGGCGCTGTTGCGATCGGCAGACTCCCCTTTCTTCAGCAGGCTCATCGCCCGATCCAGATCGTCGCTGCTCATCGCCTGCAACGCCAGTTCGCAGTAGAAATGGGCGATTTCGCCCTTCTGCTTCTCTTTGCCCAGCTTAACCAGCCGCTCGGCGACGTCGATCGCCTGCTGCCAGTCGCTGGTCGCCTGATGGATTAACAGCAGCTGCTGCAGCGCGCCCACCCGGAAGTCGGTTTCATCGGTGAGCTGCTTGAACATATCTTCCGCGCGGTCGTAGAGCCCGGCGGCCATATAGTCGCGCCCCAGCTGCTGCACGGCCAGCAGACGCTGTTCGTAGCTCAGCGACGCGCTCTCCATTAGTGCCTGATGGATGCGAATAGCGCGGTCCACTTCCCCGCGCGAACGGAAGAGATTACCCAGCGTCAGGTGCGCCTCCACCGTGCCGCTGTCCTCTTTCAGCATATCGAGGAAGAGATCGACCGCTTTATCCTGCTGGTTCGAGAGCAGGAAGTTTACGCCCGCAACATATTCCCGTGACAGCTTATTGGCTTCCTGCTGCTTATCCTGATGCGCGCTGCGACGGCCCATATACCAGCCATAGGCAGCCGCAACCGGCAGTAACAGGAACAGCAATTCATGCATCGGGGGTTATTCCCGGCCAGCCGGTACCGCTGGCGGGGTCGCCAGTGCGGTGTTGCTCTGCTCGATTTGCGCCTGCATACGTCTGATTTTCCGGTTGGCATTGGCCAGCGAGACGCGGGTGCGTAACCAGAAGAGGCCGCAGATAATCCAGCCCAGCACAAACCCTGCGCCAAACAGTGATGCCAGTAAGGTCGAAACGCTGAACTCACCCTGCGCCAGCAGATAGTTAAAAGTAATGACCTGATCGTTATGCGCGCCCAAGGTGACGGAAATAATGAAAATGACCAGTACCACTAAAAAAATCAGCAAATATTTCACAGTGCATCCTGTTGTGAGGTTGTCGAATAAATTATGCCAAAACTCCGGCAAAAATGCTGCTCCCAGCAGCATCGGGTGAGTCGCTTTTGCGCAAACCCGATCAATAATATGGGGTCTTCAGGGGGAAATACAATCAGGGCTCCCGCTGAGCCACCTCTTTTTGCTCTTCCGGCGGCAGCGTCAGCGGGCCACAGAACCGCTGTGCCAGCCAGGTCGCCAGCGTCACCAAAAGCCAGGAAAGCAGCGTCGCCACCGCCAGATCCCGCGGCCAGTGCATACCGAGCAGCAAACGGCTGGCCATCACGCCGGTGGCCCAGATGAAGATCACGACCACGGTCTTGTAGTGGCGGCGCGGCCAGAGCAGTCCCAGCGCCAGCAGCGCCCAGCTGGCGGCAAACATGGTATGGCCGGAGGGAAAGGCAAAGCCGGTCTCGAACGCCCAGTGCCGCTTCAGCCAGCCGGGGATCTGCGTCTCATCGGCGATCAGCGACGTCACCATCTCACCACGCTGTTTGCGCTTCAGCTCATAGAAGGTCTTCTCATCCAGACCGTGATGCTGCTCCAGCCAGATCACGTAAGGACGCGGCTCCTGGATCTGCTCTTTGATAAAGGACTTGGTGTACTGCCCCGCCAGAATGGTGGCGTTCATGATGATCAGCAGCAGAATCGCGGGCTTCAGACGAAAGCGCAGGCACCAGAGCATCCAGGCACTCAGCAGCACGCTGGTGAGGATCCCCCACGGGCTGGTGACGGTTTCGGTCATCCAGAACAGGCCTTTCAGCACGAGGTTGCTTTCGCCCGGCTGCCAGCGCCAGCCGGTCAGCCAGACGGAAACCGGCATGATCAGCAACAGCAGCATACCGAAGGTCGTACGACGCGAAATCTTAAACATCCTTTTCCCTTATACCGGTGTCAGAGAACGATAACTGCATAACTTTAGCTTAAAAAAGAATAACATACCTGTTGCCGATTGGATAATCGTGCTTTATCACTGCAATTGGTGTCAGAGAGTACCAGCCCGCTTACGGGTTGTGGCACAATATTGCACGTTTGTCGGGCCACACTGGCCTGTGCACTATCATGATGATAGTGCATCCTCTGAAGGTTCTGGAGAGTCACATGCAGCTTAAACGGGTGGCAGAAGCCAAACTGCCCACGCCATGGGGAGATTTCCTGATGGTAGGTTTTGAAGAATTGGCAACCGGACATGACCACGTTGCGCTGGTCTTTGGCGATATTAATGATAATGAGCCGGTCCTGGCGCGCGTTCACTCCGAATGCCTGACCGGCGATGCACTCTTCAGCCTGCGTTGCGACTGTGGTTTTCAGCTCGAAGCCGCCCTCAATGCCATCGCTGAAGAGGGACGCGGCGTGCTGCTCTATCATCGTCAGGAAGGTCGTAACATCGGCCTGCTGAACAAGATCCGCGCCTATGCGCTGCAGGATAAAGGGTATGACACCGTCGAAGCGAACCATCAGCTCGGCTTTGCCGCCGATGAACGCGATTTCACCCTGTGCGCAGATATGTTCAAGCTGCTGGGCGTCAATGAAGTGCGCCTGCTGACCAATAATCCGCGTAAGGTGGAGATCCTGAGCGAAGCCGGGATTAACATCGTTGAGCGGGTGCCGCTGGTGGTGGGACGCAATCCCAAGAACGCGCACTATCTGGATACCAAGGCGAGCAAGATGGGGCATCTGCTGCCGAAGTCCTAAAACAGAAAAGCCGGGTCGCCCCGGCTTTTTTTATCAGTTCAGCATATTGCGGATGACGTAGTGCAGGATGCCGTCGTTGCGGTAGTAGGTCAGCTCGTTACCGGTGTCGATGCGGCAGCGGGTGTCCAGCTCCTCTTTGCTGCCATCCGCGCGGGTCAGGGTCACCTTCACCGTACCGCCCGGCGTCAGTGCCTGCAGATTTTCGACGTCGATGCGCTCCTCCCCCGTCAGCCCCAGCGTTTTCCGGGTCACGCCCTGCGGGAACTCCAGCGGCAGAATCCCCATCCCGATCAGGTTGGATCGGTGGATACGCTCAAAGGATTCGGCAATCACCACCCGGACGCCCTGCAGACGAGGCCCTTTGGCCGCCCAGTCACGGCTTGAACCCGAACCATACTCCCGCCCGGCGATGACCGCCAGCGGCACCCCTTCCGCCTGATATTTCATCGCCGCGTCATAGATGGCCAGCTGCTCACCACTCGGATAGTGACGGGTGTAACCGCCCTCGACGCCAGGCACCATCTCATTGCGGATACGGATGTTGGCGAAGGTGCCGCGCATCATCACCTCATGGTTGCCGCGACGCGAACCGTAGGAGTTGAAGTCGGTGCGTTCTACCCCGTGCGCCAGCAGATAACGCCCTGCGGGGCTTTCTGCCTTGATGCTGCCCGCAGGCGAAATGTGGTCGGTGGTCACCGAGTCACCCAGCAGCGCCAGCACCCGCGCGCCGCGGATATCCTGCACCGGCTCCGGCTCTTTCTGCATCGTGTCAAAGAACGGAGAGAGGCGGATATAGGTCGAGCCTTCATCCCACGCGTAGGTCGCCGCTTCACTGACCTTGATCGCCTGCCAGTCTGGCGTGCCGTCAAAGACTTCCGCGTACTCTTTGTGGAACATGTCGCTGGTCACCTGCTGTACGGCGGTGGCGATCTCTTCCGGCGATGGCCAGATATCGTTGAGATAGACCGGCTGGCCCTGCGGATCGTGACCCAGCGGGTCGGTCTGCAGATTGATCTTCATATTACCCGCCAGCGCATAGGCGACCACCAGCGGCGGCGAAGCCAGCCAGTTGGTTTTAATCAGCGGATGAATACGCCCTTCAAAGTTACGGTTGCCGGAGAGCACCGCCCCCACCGTCAGGTCACCCGCTTTAATGGCGGATTCGATCTCATCTTTAAGCGGGCCGGAGTTACCGATACAGGTGGTGCAGCCGTAACCGACCAGGTTGAAGCCCAGCTTGTCCAGATAGGCGGTGAGCTGCGCCACGGCCAGATAGTCTGACACCACTTTGGAGCCGGGCGCCAGCGACGCCTTCACCCACGGCTTGCGTTTCAGCCCGCGCTCGACCGCCTTTTTCGCCAGCAGCCCGGCGGCCATCAGCACGCTGGGGTTAGAGGTGTTGGTACAGGAGGTGATGGCGCTGATGACCACCGCGCCGTCGGTCAGTGTGTGGGTCAGCCCGGTATCGCTGTCGGTGTATTCGACGTTTTTATGCGGTTTCTGCGCGTGGTTGACCTCCAGCTCATTGCTGGCGTCAAAGGCGGCGGGCACATCGCCCAGCGAAACCCGGTCCTGCGGACGTTTTGGCCCGGCCAGACTCGATTCGACGTCATTCATGTCCAGCGCCAGCGTGCTGGTAAAACGCGGCTCATCACCGGCATGACGCCACAGCCCCTGCGCTTTGGCGTAGGCTTCAACCAGCGCGACCTGCTCAGCATCGCGGCCGGTCAGCGTCATGTAGCTCAGCGTGACGTCATCCACCGGGAAGAAGCCGCAGGTGGCCCCATATTCCGGTGCCATATTGGCAATGGTCGCGCGATCCGCCAGCGGCAGGTCCGCCAGCCCATCACCATAAAATTCCACAAACTTGCCCACCACGCCGTGCTGACGCAGCATCTGGGTTACGGTGAGCACGAGATCGGTGGCGGTAATGCCCGGCCGCAGTTTGCCGGTGAGTTTGAAACCGACCACATCCGGGATCAGCATCGAGACAGGCTGCCCCAGCATCGCGGCTTCCGCTTCGATGCCGCCGACGCCCCAGCCCAGCACGCCCAGCGCATTGATCATGGTGGTATGTGAATCCGTGCCGACCAGCGTATCCGGCCAGGCGTACTCTTCCCCGTCGCGGGTCTCGTGCCAGATCGCCTTGCCGAGGTACTCCAGGTTTACCTGGTGACAGATACCGGTGCCCGGCGGCACCACGCGGAATTTATCGAAGGCTTTCTGACCCCAGCGAAGAAAAACGTAGCGCTCATGGTTGCGCTCCATCTCCAGCCGGACGTTCTCTTCGAAGGCGTCATCATCGCCAAAATGGTCCACGGTGACCGAATGGTCAATTACCAGATCCACCGGGGAAAGCGGGTTCACTTTTGCCACATCGCCACCCAGGCGATTGACCGCTTCGCGCATGGCCGCCAGGTCAACCACGGCCGGGACGCCGGTAAAGTCCTGCATCAGGACACGGGCTGGCCGGTAGGCGATTTCGCGATCGGCGTGGGCATCGGTTTGCCAGTTCACCAGCGCCTGGATGTCCTCTGCAGTGACAGAGTCGCCATCCTGCCAGCGCAGCAGGTTTTCCAGCAGAACCTTGAGAGATTTGGGCAGTTTATCGATATTGCCGAGATGCTGAGCCGCACGGGGAAGACTGAAGATGTGATATTTTTTGGTGTCGACCTGCAGTATTTCCTGACTCTGCTCGCGTAGGGTAGACGACATAGCTCCTCCTTTTCGTTCATGGTCTTAACCTCAGAGAGACAAAGGTTTATGTTAAAGATAGACCACAAATTCGTTAACGTTTTGATTACAACACAAATTGCTACAATCGCCGTAAACGAAAATGCCCCGTGAAATCACGAGGCATCATAAAAGAGGGGGTATTCAGATTAGAGCGTTATCCACACCGCCGCAGACCAGAACGCAAAAGAGAATGCATACGCGCTAAGCCAGGACATTTTAATAATATTCATTGTATCTACTCCTTCGCCGGAATCGGGCGTAAAAGTTTAGCGGTCACCCTCAGTGAGGCGACACCCTTTGGTCGTACAGGTGTGGAGATTGGCTGCCCGAAAGCGCGCCGGGAACATCGGTAATAAAGAACAGTGACAAATAAACGGTCTTAAAACCTTATTTGTTTTTCGGGTCCAGAAACGACTCAATAAAAAGTCTCTGGTTATCACTCAAATCCCACGATTCGGGGATAGACACTTTATCGTCCTTTGCAAGCGGTTCTTTGCCCTTGCAGGCAACCGGCTTGTGCTGGCGCGAAGTCAGTGAAGGTTTATGGCTGAGTGTATGTGCCCACATGGCTTTAGCCCCAGATACGCCAGATCATTAACGCGACCACTACCCAGAACAGCGCAGAAGCAGCGAATACGGTTAACCAGGCATTGCGACGGGTGTTGCCGGTGCGCTCAACCTTGGTGCTTTTTACCGGAAAACCCGGTTCTACTGTCAGTCGTGTATTCATAGTTTTTGATAATCACTCTCAACAAAATGATTGATAACATCGATTAAGATTTAGGAGGAATCCTAAACGCGTTAAGGCCAAAAATCCAGTTATTTTTATTGAGTAAAACGATTAACGGTATTAATCATTAGATGCCAGTAACGTAAGAAATCATTAACTCCGGAACGAACTTTTAATTAAATCAGGCACTCAAAAATTTGAGTTAAATTAAAATCCGATCCATTTATAACTACAGTCTCAACGTAAGAACCCCGTGTTTGCTGGCTAAACGAATCGGCTGTTAACTGGAGTATGGGAATAATCCTGGCGTGTCGCAAAGTGACATAGTTAAAAGTGTGTTGTAATTCGCATTTAAGAAAGCTGAACCGGGAAACCTGTGATCAATGTTTCATTTACAAAAAAATCATAAAAACTTTTGATTCTCATTTGGCGCTAAAGCCTGGAAACAAAAAAGGCTGCACCAGGCAGCCTTATGTTTCAACATGGGGCATAAACTCTATTTAAACGGCAGCCGGATATCCTTAAACATCGCCTCAATGTCTTCGTTTGAGCGCAGCGCCACCGCCGTGTCCACCACGTCGCGGGTCAGGTGCGGCGCAAAACGCTGGATAAAATCATACATATAGCTGCGCAGGAAGGTGCTGCGGCGGAAGCCAATCTTGGTGGTGCTGTTGGTAAAGATATCGGCGGCTTCGATGCGGATCAGGTCAGGGTCGGCAACCGGATCCACCGCCATGCTGGCGATCACCCCGACCCCCAGGCCTAAACGGACGTAGGTTTTAATGACGTCCGCGTCGGTGGCGGTAAAGACGATACGCGGCGTTAAGCCGGCACGATTAAAGGCCGTATCCAGCTCCGAGCGCCCGGTAAAGCCGAAGGTATAGGTCACCAGCGGGTATTCGGCCAGCTCCTCGATAGAGACCTGCCCTTTTCCGGCCAGCGGGTGGTCGGCGGTCACCACAATCGCCCGGTTCCAGTGGTAACACGGCAGCATGATTAAATCGTCATAGAGATGCAGCGCCTCGGTGGCAATCGCAAAGTCCGCGTTGCCCTTGGAGACGGCTTCCGCGATCTGGGTTGGCGACCCCTGATGCATATGCAGCGAGACGCGCGGATAGCGTTCGATAAAGCCTTTGATGACGCCCGGCAGCGCATAACGCGCCTGGGTGTGCGTCGTGGCTACGTAGAGCGAGCCTTTATCCGGCCAGGTGTGCTCACCGGCCACCGACTTGATGGCGTCCACTTTGGAGAGCACTTCACGCGCAATACGGATGATCTCTTCCCCTGCGGGCGTGACCTGGGTGAGATGTTTACCGCTGCGGGCAAAGATTTGTACCCCCAGCTCATCTTCCAGCATGCGCACCTGTTTACTGATGCCGGGTTGAGAGGTGTAGAGACCTTCCGCCGTCGAAGAGACGTTGAGGTTATGGTTTACCACTTCGACGATATAGCGCAACTGCTGTAATTTCATATCTGTTTTATCCCGGTAAGTTACAGAGTCGCATCCCCGGTTGACGGATAGTCGCGAGGCTGAAGAGAGGCTATGCATCAGGAAAGGCGGAAATGCTATAACAACTATATCAGTTTAAGTGAGAGAGTAGAACGGATTGATATAAGGCTCAGAAAAAGGCCAGCGAACGCTGGCCTGAATGGATTACTTTTTCGCTTCCTGCCATTTGCCGTCTATATAGAAGGCTGACCAGCCGGTTGCCTTGCCCTCTTTCTCAGAGGAGACATACTGCTGCTTTGTCTTGCGGCTGAACCGCACCAGCGTTTTGTTGCCTTCCGGATCGGCGGCTGGCGCCTCGGCCAGATATTTCAGCTTCTCCGGCAGGCGGTCGCTGAAGCGCTGAAGCTCTTCGACCAGCGGAGCACGCGTTTCACGCGATTTCGGGAAGGTGTTCGCCGCCAGGAAGACGCCCGCCGCGCCGTCACGCAGCACGAAGTAGGCATCCGATTTTTCGCACGCCAGTTCAGGCAGCGGAACCGGATCCTCTTTCGGTGGCGCAACTTCACCACTCCGCAGGATCTTACGGGTGTTCTTACACGCCTCGTTGGTGCACGCCATGTATTTACCAAAGCGGCCCATTTTCAGGTGCATCTCCGAACCGCACTTCTCGCACTCCACCACCGGGCCGTCATAGCCCTTGATGCGGAATTCCCCTTTCTCGATCTCGTATCCATCGCACTCCGGGTTGTTACCGCAGACGTGCAGCTTACGTTCGCTGTCGATCAGGTAGCTGTCCATCGCGGTGCCACACTTCTGGCAGCGGCGACGGGCGCGCAGCGCGTTGGTTTCCGCATCATCCCCTTCCAGAATATTCAGAACTTCATTTTCCGGGATCAGGTTGATGGTCTGTTTGCAGCGCTCTTTCGGCGGCAGCGCATAGCCCGAGCAGCCCAGGAAGACGCCGGTGCTGGCGGTGCGGATGCCCATCTGACGGCTACAGGTCGGGCAGTCAATCGAGGTCAGCACCATCTGGTTTGGCTGCATGCCGCCCTCTTCAGGATCTTTCTCGGCCAGCTCAAGCTGCTGAGTGAAGTCGCTGAAGAAGTGATCGAGCACCGCTTTCCATTCCGCCTGATTGTTGGCGACCTGGTCGAGGCTGCTCTCCATGTGAGCGGTGAAATCGTAGTTCATCAGTTCGCGGAAGTTCTCTTCCAGGCGGTCGGTGACGATTTCGCCCATTTTTTCCGCATAGAAACGGCGGTTTTCCACTCTGACGTAGCCGCGATCCTGAATGGTCGAGGTAATCGCCGCGTAGGTAGAAGGACGACCGATACCCCGCTTCTCCAGCTCACGCACCAGCGAAGCTTCGCTGAAGCGCGCCGGTGGCTTGGTGAAGTGCTGACCCGGCACCAGCGTATTGAGATCCAGCACATCACCCACGCTGACCGAAGGCAGCGTACGATCTTCATCGTTCTTGCGCAGCGCAGGCATCACTTTAGTCCAGCCGTCGAACCGCAGGATCCGGCCTTTGGCTTTGAGACGGAAATCACCGGCGGCAGCGGTAAGGGTGCTGGAGTCATATCTGGCAGGGGTCATCTGACAGGCCACGAACTGACGCCAGATCAGCTGATAGAGTTTCTGCGCGTCCGCTTCCATATCCTTGAGCTTTTCCGCCACCACTTCCACATCAGAAGGACGAATCGCTTCGTGCGCTTCCTGAGAGTTCTCTTTGCTGGCGTAGGTGATGGCATTGTCAGGCAGATATTTCTTGCCGAAATGGCTTTCGATGTAGCCGCGCGCCATGGCGACCGCATCCTGACTCAGGTTGGTCGAGTCGGTACGCATATAGGTAATGTGACCCGCTTCGTAGAGCCGCTGGGCCATCATCATGGTTTTCTTCACGCCAAAGCCCAGACGGGTGCTCGCCGCCTGTTGCAGAGTCGAGGTGATATAGGGCGCGCCCGGCTTGCTGCTGGTCGGCTTATCTTCACGATCCACAATCTCAAAGCGCGCTTTTTCCAGCAGCGCTACGGCGGCGTAGGTCTCGTCACGGTTGACCGGACGGAAGGCCTTGTCACCGTTGTGGGTCACGTCCATCGACAGCGCATCGCCCTTCGGCGTGGTCAGCGCGGCATTGATCTCCCAGTACTCTTCGGGAACAAAGGCTTTGATCTCACGTTCACGCTCCACCACCAGGCGGACCGCAACGGATTGCACACGTCCGGCCGAGAGGCCACGGGCGATCTTCTTCCACAACAGCGGCGAAACCATGTAGCCCACCACACGGTCCATAAAACGACGCGCCTGCTGAGCATTAACCCGATCGATATTCAGCTCGCCCGGCTTTTCAAACGCCTGGCGGATCGCATTCTTGGTGATTTCGTTAAACACGACGCGGCTGAAGCGTGAGTCGTCGCCGCCGATCACTTCCCGCAGGTGCCAGGCGATGGCTTCCCCTTCGCGGTCAAGGTCGGTTGCGAGATAGATGTGGTCAGCACTGGCGGCTAACGCTTTCAGCTCGGCAACGACTTTCTCTTTGCCGGGCAGGATCTGATAATCCGCTTCCCAGCCGTGATACGGGTCTACGCCCATACGGCTGACGAGCGCGGCTTTCTCATCTTTTTTAACTTTTTTGACTTTCTTGTCGGTCGAAGCGTCTTTGGCTTTCTTCTCTGTCGAGGCGTCAGCACTCTTCTTTGCGGTTGACCCACTGGTCGGCAGATCCCGGATATGACCCACGCTGGATTTAACCACGTAGTCACTGCCCAGGTATTTATTGATTGTTTTAGCCTTTGCCGGGGACTCAACAATAACGAGTGCTTTACCCATATTTACCTTTACCTAATGAAAACATCCTGCTTAGCGGGAGAGGATTGGATGCCCAAAAACCCATTGGGTTCAATATTGCTGCGCCTGTTTAACATTTCAAGGCGGAGGGGTCAATCTCAGAACAGATGATGTGACTTTATGCAACTACATGATAAAGAGTGCTTTTTCCATCTGAACTTATCGCACATCCCGGTGCAAAATCCCTGAAATCGGAATCGCCCACACTCTACCTGATAAAATCTGTTACGCAACTTAATTAGCACTCAGCCCGGACTTACGCCAGGTTTCCGCACAGAATCCAGCGTTCTGCGCCCTGTTGTCACGCCGTACTGCTCGCCAGTAATATAGAAAGGATTCGGAGAGTGTCAAAAAGGAGTGAATAAATGCAGAAAACAACGCAGGCTATTTCCCGCCAGGCATTGCTGGAAAAAGCCAATGCACTGATCAGGCAACACGATGACTATTTAGCGGGAATGGAGGCGGACGAGGTGACGCAGCAGGGCGATGTGCTGGTTTTTCGCGGCCCGTTTTTTCTGGACGCCGACGGCCTGCCGACGCCTAAAACCACGGCCGTGTTCAACGTCTTCAAACACCTGGCCGTGACGTTATCGCCGCTCTACCATCTGGAATAAAAAAACCCGGCACGGGGCCGGGTTTCGCGTCACAGCAGGGGCTTCTCGCCGCGCTGCCAGAGTTTCAGCAGCAGCCGCTCCGCCACCGACCCGGCGCTCTGGGTAAAGCGATCCATCATTTTACGCCGACGGGCGTAGTGCACGCCCAGGACGCTGAACCGGTCCATGTGACGGATGATCAGGTCGTCACTGGTGCCGATTTCATCAATCAGGCCCAGCTCCAGCGCCTGACGGCCATACCAGTGTTCACCGGTTGCCACCCGATCGATATCCAGTGACGGCCGCATCTGGTGAACAAACTGTTTGAACAGCAGGTGCGTCTCATCCAGATCTTCCTGAAATTTTTCCCGGCCTTCCGGCGTATTCTCCCCGAACAGGGTCAGCGTGCGCTTGTACTGACCGGCGGTGTGCAGCTCAACGTCAATGTCATTGCGCTTCAGCAGGCGGTTGAAGTTCGGGATCTGCGCGACGACGCCGATGGAGCCGATAATCGAGAACGGCGCCGCGACAATGCGGTCGGCCACGCAGGCCATCATGTACCCGCCGCTGGCCGCCACTTTATCCACGGCGGCGGTGATGCGTACGCCCTCATCGCGCAGACGCTGTAGCTGCGAGGCCGCCAGGCCATAGCCATGCACCACCCCACCCGGACTCTCCAGACGCAGCAGCACCTCGTCACCCGGCTGCTTCACCGCCAGCACGGCAGAGATCTCTTCACGCAGTGAACTCACCTCACCCGCGTCCATGCTGCCTTTGAAATCGAGCACATAGAGCGTGGGCTTCTCACTGAGGGTCTGTCCCTGCTTCGCCGCCTGCTTTTCCGCTTTGGCTTTCTGCTTTTCGCTCTTTTTATGGTTTTTCAGCCAGACCTTTTGCGCCTGCGGTTTCATTTTTGCCAGCTGCAGATCCTCTTTCATCTGCTGATAGTCATCACCCAGATGCGTCAGACGAAGCTGCCCGCTTTGTGCCCGCTTGCGCAGCGCGGCATTCATGATAATCATGACAATCGCGGCAACGGCAACCACCAGCGTCACCGCTTTCGCTAAAAACAGTCCATACGTCGAAATAAAATCCATCAGGTCGCCTTAGTAAACAGAAAATCGAAAACAGTCTGCCAGTTTAGCCGCTTTGCTCCACCTCGTCGCCTGAAATGCCAGCAGCCGGCACAGAATGCGCACCCTGGCGATTGCGCCGATTCGTTATTTCAGGCATAAAGCGGAATCATGCTGTTTTCGCCGGAGGAACCCCGCTGTGCATTATCAACCGAAAAGCGACCTGCTCAATCACCGTATTATCCTGGTCACTGGCGCTTCAGATGGCATTGGCCGGGAAGCGGCCCTGACCTATGCGCGCTATGGCGCTGACGTGATCCTGATGGGTCGCAATCCTGAGAAACTTCAGCAGGTCGAACAGGCCATTAATCAGCTGAATAAACGCCCTGCCCACACCCTGGTGTTCGATCTGGCTGAGGCGACCCCGGAGCGCTGCCGCCAGGTGGCCGAGCGGCTGCAGCAGCAGTTCCCGCGTCTGGATGGCGTGCTGCACAACGCCGGGATCCTCGGCGAAATCGTGCCGCTGGCCGAACTGGAGCCGCAGATCTGGCGGGACGTAATGAACATCAATCTGGATGCCACCTTCTTCCTGACGCAGGCCCTGCTGCCGCTGCTGCTGAAGTCAGACGCAGGCTCTCTGGTGTTTACCACCTCCAGCGTCGGCCGTACCGGGCGCGCAGGCTGGGGCGCCTATGCCGTCTCAAAATTTGCGACCGAAGGGATGATGCAGGTGCTGGCTGACGAATATAAGAACCAGTCGCTGCGGGTTAACTGCATCAATCCCGGCGGCACGCGGACCAAAATGCGCGCCAGCGCGTTTCCGCAGGAAGATGCCAGTAAGCTGAAAACCCCGGCCGATCTGATGCCGCTCTACCTCTATCTGATGGGCGATGACAGCCGCCGCAAGACCGGTATCAGCTTCGATGCCCAGCCCGGCAGAAAACCAGGCGCTGCGGAATAATGGCGGAGGATCGTCACCAGCAGCGTCAGCAGCGCCTCAAGGAGCAGGTGGATGCGCGGATTGCTGCGGCCACCGAGGTGCGCGGCATCCTGATGGTCTTTACCGGCAACGGCAAAGGCAAGACCACCGCCGCCTTTGGCACCGCGCTGCGCGCCACCGGGCACGGCAAACGCGCCGCGGCTATCCAGTTTATTAAGGGTGAGTGGCCAAACGGCGAGCGCAACCTGCTGACGCAGCACGGCGTTGAATTTCAGGTGATGGCGACGGGCTTTACCTGGGATACCCAGAACCGCGAGACGGATACCGCCGCCTGTCTGGCCGTCTGGCAGCATGCAAAACGGATGCTGGCTGATGAACAGCTCGACCTGGTGATACTCGACGAGATCACCTATATGGTCAGCATGGATTATCTGCCGCTGGATGAGGTGATGACGGCCCTGCAACAGCGTCCGGCGCATCAGAGCGTCATTATTACCGGCCGTGGCTGTCATCGCCGCCTGCTGGATCTCGCAGATACGGTGACCGAGATGCGCCCGGTGAAGCACGCCTTCGACGCCGGAATTCAGGCCCAGCAGGGCATCGACTGGTAGCTGAAAAAGAAAACGCAGCCCGGAGGCTGCGTTTTTTTCGTCGGTGACGTCGTTATCCGGCGTTGCGTTTGCTGCCCGGATTGCGGCGCGGCGTACGCGGTGTGCTGCTCACCTTGCTGTGGCGTTTCACGGCGCGACGGATCTGGTTCGCCTTGGTACGACGGCGATCTTTCTCCACCACCAGCTTAGTCACGGTCTCATCATCCATCCCGACCAGATTGCGCAGGTAGTTGACCGCAGGCAGATCCAGTTCGGTCCAGCCACCACGTGGCAGCCCTTTCGGTAAGGTGATGTCGCCGTAACGCACACGCATCAGGCGGCTGACCTGCACGCCCACCGCTTCCCACAGACGACGGACTTCACGGTTACGTCCTTCGGTCAGGGTGACGTTGTACCACTGGTTGATCCCCTCTCCGCCACCAAAACGCAGGGTTTTGAAGGCAGCCGGGCCATCTTCCAGCTGCACACCCTTGCTCAGCTGACGGATTTTATCGTCGTCAACCTGACCAAAGACACGCACCGCATATTCACGTTCCACTTCACGGCTCGGATGCATCAGGCGGTTGGCCAGTTCACCATCGGTGGTGAAGAGCATCAGGCCGCAGGTGTTCACATCCAGACGGCCAACGGCAATCCAGCGTGAGCCGCGCAGACGCGGCAGGCGGTCAAAGACCGTCGGACGACCCTCAGGGTCGCTGCGGGTGCAGAGTTCGCCTTCCGGTTTGTAGTACGCCAGGACACGGCAGACTTCGGTTGCGGATTCAGCAATCGACACCAGATGACCATCAATACGGATTTTCAGGGACTTGCTGCTCTCAACACGATCGCCCAGGGTGGCGACCTTGCCGTCGACGCTGACGCGGCCAGCAGCAATCATGGATTCGATTTCACGACGCGAGCCATGACCGGCCCGGGCTAAGACTTTCTGTAACTTTTCGCTCATGGAGCTTCCTCTTTGTCGCCTTCCCAGGCGTCACGGTAGGGTGGTAATTCTTTATGAATCAACAGTTTAACCTATCAATTTGGGCCCATTATACAGACATTTAACCCCGAAGTAACGCCCTTTGTGAGCGGGCCCGTGACAATTAAAGATGGTTCGAAGGCTGACGGTTTTATTCCGGATAATTTAGCGGCACATGAAGTTAATCGCGAAGGATTTGATTAGAGAATATGTTTAATCAAACGGCCTTTTCAAAAACTTTATAGCTGACGGGAATTAAATTTTCTTACCACTCTGGCTTTAACGGACTGCTAATCTTTCGATCAAAATCTTAACACTATCTTACACTTCACCCGATCCCACCCTGCTTTCAAATGCCTGGAAAAAAGATTAAAGGCAGCAGAATTCACTGGATGATTGCGTTTAGTCACGCTTAATGCACGGCAAAAAATTAAAAGTCAGACTATTCCTAATGAAGATTGTATTAATACCTTATTTTCAGAGATATTTGTTTCTGATTAGCTTTAATAAATTGTGTGACACTATTAAGCTGATACACTTTATCTCAGCAGCACAATAAAAAAGCAGAGCCTGCCGTTATAAGGGGTTCGCGAAAAGAAAGTTTTACCTTAGTGATTCGTTAATAAATATCGTGTTTTGATTAATCCAATAAACCGGCGCATACGGAATTATTGCGTTAATACGGTTCAGTGATGAACCTTGTTTGCATGTCAAAAGTCTTCACCAGGGATTTCCTGACATGCCAGAAGAAAGAAACCCATCATGAGAAACCTGACGCTGTTTCCGGTGCTTGCTGCACTGGTGCTGAGCGGGTGTTCTGTGGGCCACACCGAGTACAGTCGGACGGCGATGCAGCACGTAGATATGAGCGTGACTGGCATTCCGACGATCCTCGGGCTTGGCACACTGGGCACCAGCATTCCTCTGACGCCTGAATATAGCCTGACGGCGGCGCACGTCGCTAAAACGGCCGTGCAGCGCGTAAAGTCCTATCACCCCTATTGCGATCTTGCGATTATTTATCACAAGAACGATGCCGGAACGCTGGCTAAATTCCGCAGCGGTGATATTGGCGATCCCGTTAAAATGTATGGCTACAGTTTTATTTCCGCCATGCCGGTGGAGTCGAAGGGCGTTAATTTAGCCCGCACCGCTATCCGGAATAACTGGAATAAAAGCCCCTGCCTGGCGATGGCGTCAAATGCCGGTGTGGTTCAGGGCATGTCGGGCGGCGGCGTGTATAACAGTGATGACACGTTAAGCGGCGTTATTGTGGGATATTCCGATGCCATTAAAAATGGCCGTAATGGAAAAGTGATCCTGAAAGATGTTTCACTTTATATTCCCTACGGCCAGTTTAAGAACTGGTTGCAGTCGAACCTGGACCAGGCACCCGCGCGCGGTGCCTGACGCCCGGCTTAATTACTGAAACGGGCGGGTATCGCCTACCCCTTCACGCACAATTTCCGGCGCATCGGTGGTCAGATCGATCACCGTCGTCGGCTGCTGCCCCAGCGTGCCGCCGTCAATAATCAGGTCGACCAGCTTGCCGATGCTGTGCTGGATCTCTTCCGGATCGGATTCGGTGAAATCGTTGCCCGGCAGGATCAGCGAGGTCGACATCATCGGCTCATTCAGCGCGTCCAGCAGCGCCAGCGCCACCGGATTGGACGGCACACGCAGACCGATAGTCTTACGTTTCTCATTCATCAAACGGCGCGGCACCTCTTTGGTCGCCTTGAGGATGAAGGTGTAGTTGCCTGGCGTGTTGTTTTTCAGCAGACGAAACGCGGAGTTGCCCACCTGCGAATAGATGGAAAGCTCAGAGAGATCCCGGCACATCAGGGTGAAGTTGTGATGTCCGTCGAGCTGACGGATGCGGCAAATGCGCTCCATCGCGCCCTTCTCCTCCAGCCGACAGCCCAGCGCATAACCGGAATCGGTGGGATAAACGATGACACCGCCTTTGTTCAGGTAGTCGACCGCCTGCCTGATCAGACGCGGCTGCGGGTTGTCCGGATGGATATGAAACAGTTGACTCATAGAAACCTCGTGTCACCTTTCCGTGTCGGCCGGGCATGGCGCGAGTGCCGGGAAACGTTCCCAGACCGGCTCCACCCCGGCGGGCAGCCAGAGTTTGCGGCCCAGCTCAATCCACGGGCAGGGTTGATGAAAATCAGAACCTTGTGATGCGGCCAGATCGTTATCCCTGGCGTAGTGCGCCAGCTGTGTCCGCTCATTCGGCGGCTGCTGGCACTGGGCGACCTCAATGGCATCGCCACCCGCTTCGCGGAAATGGGCGATCAGCCGTTTAAGCCACTTCGCCGATAAACCGTAGCGGCCCGGATGGGCCAGCACGGCACAGCCACCAGAATGATGAATCGCATCAATAGCTTGTTTAATTGTACACCATTGTGGCGGGACGTAGCCGGTTTTGCCGCGCGCCAGATAATTTTTGAATACCTGGGCCATGTTGTCCGCTTTGCCCTGCTCAATCAGGAAGCGGGCGAAATGTCCGCGGGTAAGGATGCCGCCATCGGCCAGGCGCGTAGCGCCCGCCAGCGCATCGGGAATCCGCGCCCTTGCCAGCCGCTCGCCAATCTCGGCCGCCCGCGTCTGGCGGCAGGCCAGCTGCCCGGCCAGAAAGGTCACCATCGCCGGATGATCGATATCGATGTTCAGCCCCACGATGTGAATCTCATGGTTCTCCCACAGCGTTGAGAGCTCGGCTCCGGCCAGCACGCTGATCGGCAGATTCTGCTCACTCGCCGTCTGCTGCGCCTCTGCCACCCCGGCGGTGCTGTCGTGATCGGTGATCGCCAGTACGCCGACGCGCATCTCAACGGCCCGCTGCACCAGGGCGGCGGGCGACAGCAGACCATCCGAGGCGCGCGTGTGGCTGTGTAAATCGTAAACCGGGAAACGGGCGATATCGCTCAAGAGAACTCCTGCTGAAACTAAACCGGCCAGCATGATAACGATTTTCGCGGTCAGTGAAAAAGTGTATTGACATTTTCGCCCTGAACCCGTTAACTAGTACACAAGTTCACACGCAAGGGGTATTCAGTCATGGCGGAAGTAATGATGCATTCAGAGGGTTGGCGCGCTGTTCCCGATCAAGGGCGACAGGATCGTGCACACTTTGCGTAAACGCCGTGTGAAAACCTGAGCCCGCCAAGACGCGGGCTTTTTTTTGAGCGAAATTCAGAGAAACCATCATGCCAAATGCGAAACCTACAGTGAAGTTGATTACCGGCACCGCGCCTTACCGCGAAGATCCGGCCGCAGTGTTTCACCAGCTTTGCGGCGCACGTCCGGCAACCCTGCTGCTTGAGTCTGCTGACATCGACAGCAAGCGCAATTTAAAAAGCCTGCTGATTGTCGACAGCGCGCTGCGCATCAGCGCAATGGGCCCTACTGTCACCGTACAGGCGCTATCGGAAAATGGCCGCGCCCTGCTGCCGCTGCTGGATGAGGCGCTGCCCGCCGCCGTAGGCAATCAGGTGCGCCCCGATGGACGCGAGCTGACCTTCCCGCCGAGCCACGACCATCAGCAGGATGAAGATTCCCGGCTGAAGGCGCTGTCGGTCTTTGATGCGCTGCGTCTGATCCCGCAACTGATCAACTCCTCAGCCGACGAGCGCGAAGCCGTGCTGCTGGGTGGCCTGTTCGCCTATGACCTGGTGGCCGGTTTTGAGACGCTGCCCGTGCTGGATAATCAGCAGCGCTGCCCCGACTACTGCTTCTATCTGGCAGAAACCTTACTGGTGATCGACCATCAGACCCGCAGTGCGCGTCTGCAGGCCAGCCTGTTCTGCCCTTCCACCAGCGAGTTCCAGCGCCTGCAGCGCCGCATTGAGCAGCTGCATGGCCAGATCCTGCAGCCCGCGCCGGCGCTGCCGGTGCAGCCGGTGGAGCAGATGACGCTGACCACCAGCCAGAGCGACGACGCCTATTGTGAGGTGGTTCGTGAGATGCAGCAGGCGATTCGCATCGGCGAAATTTTCCAGGTGGTGCCGTCGCGCCGCTTCTCACTGCCCTGCCCGTCGCCGCTGGCCGCCTACGACACGCTGAAAAACAGCAACCCCAGCCCCTATATGTTCTTTATGCAGGATCAGGATTTCTCACTGTTCGGCGCCTCGCCAGAGAGTTCGCTGAAGTATGACGCCACCTCGCGTCAGATCGAAATTTATCCGATTGCCGGTACGCGCCCGCGTGGCCGCCACGCTGACGGCTCGCTGGACCGCGATCTCGACAGCCGGATCGAGCTGGAGATGCGCACCGACCATAAAGAGCTGGCTGAACATCTGATGCTGGTGGATCTGGCACGAAACGATCTGGCCCGTATCTGTGTGCCGGGCAGCCGATACGTCGCGGACCTCACCAAAGTGGACCGCTATTCGTTTGTGATGCACCTGGTGTCCCGCGTGGTGGGTACGCTGCGCGCCGACCTGGATGTGCTGCACGCCTACCGCGCCTGCATGAATATGGGCACCCTCAGCGGTGCGCCAAAAGTGCGCGCCATGCAGCTGATTGCCGGTGCCGAAGGCACACGCCGCGGCAGCTACGGCGGTGCGGTGGGCTACTTCACGGCGCAGGGCGATCTGGATACCTGTATCGTCATCCGTTCGGCTTATGTCGAAGATGGCGTCGCCACCGTGCAGGCCGGTGCGGGTGTGGTGCTGGATTCTCATCCGCAGGCTGAAGCGGATGAAAGCCGCAACAAGGCCCGCGCCGTTCTGCGCGCAATCGCGACTGCCCATCACTGCAAGGAGATCTTCTGATGGCCGATATTCTGCTGCTCGATAACATCGACTCATTTACCTACAACCTGGTTGATCAGCTGCGGACCTTTGGTCACAACGTGGTGATCTACCGCAATAACCTGCCTGCGGAGCTGTTAATCGAACAGCTGCAGCGGATGGAAAAACCGGTGCTGATGCTCTCGCCCGGCCCCGGCGCGCCAAAAGATGCGGGCTGTATGCCAGCGCTGCTGCAGGCGCTGCGCGGCCGTCTGCCGATTATCGGCATCTGTCTGGGACACCAGGCGATCGTGGAAGCCTATGGCGGCCATGTCGGGCAGGCGGGCGAAATCCTGCACGGTAAGGCTTCATCAATCGATCACGACGGCGAGGCGATGTTCGCCGGTCTGAGCAATCCGCTGCCGGTGGCGCGTTATCACTCGCTGGTGGGCAGCAATACGCCGGAAGCGCTGACGGTCAACGCCAGTTACAACGGAATGGTGATGGCGGTACGTCATGAAACCGACCGGGTGTGCGGCTTTCAGTTCCATCCGGAATCGATTCTGACGTCTCAGGGTGCGCGTCTGCTTGAGCAGACGCTGGCCTGGGCGCTGGCGAAGTCACAGGGAGAATCATGATGCAACAGACACTGGAAAAACTTTACCAGGCGCAGACGCTGAGTCAGGCCGAGAGCCACGCCCTCTTCAGCGCCATTATTACCGGCCAGCTGGAGCCGGTGCAGCTCGCCGCGGCGCTGGTCGCCATGAAAGTGCGCGGTGAGACGCCGGAAGAGATCGCCGGGGCCGCTACGGCGCTGCTGGAAGATGCCAAACCCTTTCCGCGCCCGGCCTACGCCTTCGCAGACATCGTCGGCACCGGCGGCGACGGCAGCAACAGCATTAATATCTCCACCGCCAGCGCGTTTGTGGCCGCGACCTGCGGCCTGAAGGTGGCGAAGCACGGCAACCGCAGCGTTTCCAGCAAGTCCGGCTCTTCCGATCTGCTGGCCGCTTTTGGTATCGATCTCGACATGCCCGCAGCGCGGGCGCGCCAGGCGCTGGACGATCTGAACGTCTGCTTCCTGTTTGCGCCGCAGTATCACACCGGTTTCCGCCACGCGATGCCGGTACGCCAGCAGCTTAAAACCCGCACGCTGTTTAACGTGCTCGGCCCGCTGATCAACCCGGCTCGTCCGCCGCTGGCCGTGATTGGCGTCTACAGCCCGGATCTGGTGATGCCGATTGCCCAGACCCTGAAAGTGCTGGGCTACCAGCGCGCCGCGGTGGTGCATGGCGGCGGCATGGATGAGGTGGCGCTGCACGACGTGACGCACGTGGCCGAACTGCGCGATGGCGAGATCACCCGCTATCAGCTCTCGCCGGAGGACTTCGGTTTTGGCTTCCATCCCAAAGAGGCGCTGGCGGGCGGCACGCCGGAAGAAAATCGTGACATTCTCATGGCTTTACTCCAGGGTAATGGCCAGCAGGCGCATGAAGAAGCGGTCGCCGTCAATGTGGCGATGTTGCTTAAGGTATTCGGTCAGGAAGATCTGCGTGAAAACGCCCAGCAGGCGCTAAATGCCATCCGCAGCGGACAGGCTTATGAGCGCGTAGTCGCACTGGCAGCAAGAGGATAATCATGAAAGGCACCGTGTTAGAAAAAATTGTTCAGGATAAAGCGATTTGGGTTGAAGCCCGTCAGCAGCAGCAGCCGCTCTCTACCTTTCAGAACAGCATTGAACCTGCCAGCCGTCATTTCTACGACGCGCTGCAGGGTGCACGCACCGCGTTTATCCTGGAGTGTAAAAAAGCGTCGCCCTCTAAAGGGGTGATCCGCGAGGATTTCGACCCGGCGGCCATTGCCGGTGTCTATCGCCACTACGCCTCTGCGGTATCCGTGCTGACCGATGAGAAATATTTTCAGGGCGACTTCGCCTTTCTGCCGATAGTCAGCGCGGCGATTACCCAGCCGGTGCTGTGCAAAGATTTCATTATCGATCCCTACCAGATCTACCTGGCGCGTTACTACCAGGCGGACGCCATCCTGCTGATGCTCTCCGTGCTGGATGATGAGCAGTATCGTCAGCTGGCGGCCGTGGCGCACAGCCTGAAGATGGGCATCCTGACCGAAGTCAGTAACGAAGAGGAGCTGGAGCGCGCCATCGCCCTGCAGGCCAGAGTGGTGGGCATCAACAACCGCGATCTGCGCGATCTCTCTATCGATCTTAACCGCACGCGCCAGCTGGCCCCGCGCCTGTCGCACGGCGTGACGGTGATCAGCGAGTCGGGGATCAACAGCTATGCCGACATTCGCGAGCTGAGCCACTTTGCCAACGGCTTCCTGATTGGCTCCGCGCTGATGGAAGAGCCCGATCTCACCGGTGCCGTGCGTCGCGTGACCCTGGGCAGCAACAAGGTGTGCGGCCTGACCCGTCCTGAAGATGCGCGTGCCGCCTATGAAGCCGGTGCCATCTATGGCGGCCTGATTTTTGCCGAAGGCTCACCGCGCCTGATCGACACGGCCACGGCGCAGTCAGTGATCGCCGCCGCGCCGCTGCGCTATGTCGGTGTCTTCCGCCATAACGCAATAAGTGACATTGTCACGCAGGTCAGCGCACTTTCACTCGCCGCCGTGCAGCTGCATGGCGATGAGACCCCCGCCTTCGTGGCCGACCTGCGCGCTGCGCTGCCCGCGGCGGTGCAGATCTGGAAAGCACTGCGCATCGAGGGCAACGTCCCGGCCCGCGACTGGCCGCATGTGGACCGCTACGTGTTCGACAACGGCAACGGCGGCACCGGCGAACGTTTCGACTGGTCACTGCTGCAGGGGCAGACCCTGGACAATGTGCTGCTGGCCGGTGGCCTCAGCGCGGATAACTGTGTTGAAGCCGCGCAGCTGGGCTGTGCCGGACTGGACTTCAACTCTGGCGTGGAAAGCGCGCCCGGCATCAAAGATGCCCGTAAAATCGCTGCTGTGTTTCAGACACTGCGTGCCTACTGATTTGCCTGGCCCGCGTCAACCCGGGCCCGAGAAAGGAAGATAAAATGACGTTACTCAATCCCTACTTTGGCGAATTTGGCGGAATGTATGTTCCGCAGATCCTGATGCCCGCGCTGCGCCAGCTCGAACAGGCGTTTGTCGACGCGCAGAAAGATCCGGCGTTTCAGGCCGAATTTACCGACCTGCTGAAAAACTATGCGGGCCGTCCGACCGCCCTGACGCTGTGCAAAAACCTGACCAAAGGCACCAAAACCCGCCTCTATCTCAAGCGTGAAGATCTGCTGCACGGCGGCGCGCACAAAACGAACCAGGTGCTGGGTCAGGCACTGTTAGCCAAACGCATGGGCAAAAACGAAATCATTGCTGAAACCGGTGCGGGTCAGCACGGTGTGGCCTCCGCCCTGGCCTGTGCGCTGCTGGGCATGAAGTGCCGCATCTATATGGGCGCAAAAGATGTTGAGCGTCAGTCGCCGAACGTGTTCCGTATGCGTCTGATGGGCGCGGAAGTGATCCCGGTTCACAGCGGCTCCGCCACGCTGAAGGATGCCTGTAATGAGGCGCTGCGTGACTGGTCCGGCAGCTATGAAACCGCGCACTATATGCTCGGCACGGCGGCGGGCCCGCATCCCTTCCCGACGATTGTGCGCGAGTTCCAGCGCATGATTGGCGAGGAGACCAAAAAGCAGATTCTGGAAAAAGAGGGACGCCTGCCGGATGCGATCCTCGCCTGTGTGGGCGGCGGTTCCAACGCCATCGGGATGTTTGCCGACTTCATCGACGAGACCAGCGTGAAGCTGATCGGGGTCGAACCGGCGGGTCACGGCATCGAGACGGGCGAACATGGTGCGCCGCTGAAGCACGGTCGCGTGGGGATCTACTTCGGCATGAAAGCGCCGATGATGCAGACGCACGACGGTCAGATCGAAGAGTCCTACTCTATCTCTGCCGGCCTCGACTTCCCGTCGGTAGGCCCGCAGCATGCACATCTCAACAGCATCGGTCGCGCAGACTACGTTTCGATTACCGATAACGAGGCGATGGACGCCTTTAAACAGCTCTGCCGCGCGGAAGGCATTATCCCGGCGCTGGAGTCCTCCCATGCGCTGGCCCATGCACTGAAGATGATCCATGCGGAGCCGGAGAAAGAGCAGCTGATTGTGGTCAACCTCTCTGGCCGTGGCGACAAAGATATTTTCACCGTTCATGACATTCTGACTGCGCAGGGAGAAATCTGATGGAACGTTATAATCAACTGTTTAGCCGCCTGTCAGCGAACAACGAAGGCGCCTTCGTTCCCTTTGTGACGCTGGGCGACCCGTCACCCGCGCTGTCACTGCGTGTGATTGATGCGCTGGTTGAAGGGGGCGCGGATGCCCTGGAGCTGGGGATCCCTTTCTCCGATCCTCTGGCGGATGGCCCGACTATCCAGAATGCCACGCTGCGCGCTTTTGCGGCGGGCACCAACACCAGCCAGTGCTTCGAGATGCTGGCGACGATTCGCCGCAAATATCCGGATCTGCCAATTGGCCTGCTGATGTATGCCAATCTGGTCTTCACCAACGGCGTGGATGCGTTCTATGCCCGGTGCGCCGAGGCCGGTGTGGATTCGGTGCTGGTGGCCGACGTGCCGGTAGAGGAGTCGGCGCCCTTCCGTCAGGCGGCGCTGCGTCATGGCGTGGCCCCCATCTTTATCTGTCCGCCGAATGCCAGCGATGAACTGCTGCGTGAGATCGCCTCCCACGGCCGCGGTTACACCTACCTGCTGTCGCGCGCGGGCGTGACCGGTGCGGAAAACCGCGCCAGCCTGCCGCTGCAGCATCTGATCGACAAGCTGCGTGAATATCACGCCGCGCCACCGCTGCAGGGCTTTGGTATCTCTGAGCCGGAACAGGTGAAGGAGGCGATCGCCGCCGGTGCCGCAGGCGCTATCTCCGGCTCAGCGATCGTCAGGATCATCGAAAAGCATCATGCCGAACCGGAAGTAATGCTGAGTGAACTGAAGAATTTTGTCAGCCGTCTCAAAGCCGCCAGCCGCTAATGCTGCCATCATGCCTTATCACCCGATAAGGCATGATTTGTTTCCTTTTTTATCCCCTGCGATTTGCCCTTTTTCTCAAATCTGCACCACAATGACAGTGCGCCGTTACGGTAACGTCGCATCCAATTTGTGACAGGGAGAGAAAGCAATGAAATTCGTTAAAATGCTGGCAGGTGCTGTACTGGCGGGCGTGGTTGCGCTGACACTGAGCGCCTGTGCGCCAACCGCAACCAAAGAAGGAACCGGTGGCTATATCGATGACACCGTGGTCACCACCAAAGTCAAAGGTGCGCTGCTGAAAGATGAGTCGCTGAAGTCGACAGAAATCAACGTAGAAACCTTTAAAGGCAAAGTGCAGCTGAGCGGCTTTGTTTCATCACCACAGATGGCCAACCGTGCCGTTCAGGTGACACGCAGCGTGGCGGGCGTCAGATCGGTTGTTAACAACATGCAGATCAAGTAACGTCTGACCCACAAAAAAGGCCGCTGATTCAGCGGCCTTTTTATCCTCAGAAACGGTAACCCGCCCCGAAGAAGAACACCCAGGGATCGACGCGCATATTGATGTTCTGCTGCTCGCCGCCCGCTTTAAACTTCACTTCCGTATCGATATCCATATACCACAGCGACGCATTCAGCATCCAGTCACGGTTGATCTGGTAGTCGAGGCCGACCTGACCCGCCACGCCCCAGGAGTCCTTGACGCTGAGGTCGGTCAGGCCCGCATCGCGGCCGGTCTGGTTAAACTTAGCATCGTAAAAGGTAGTGTAGTTCACGCCCACGCCCACGTATGGCCGCACCGGGCTTTTGCTGTCGAAGAAGTAGTACTGCGCCATCAGCGTAGGCGGTAACTGGCGAACCGTCGCCAGCGTGCCGGTCGGGCCAAGCCCCACTTTATGACGGAATGGCGTGGCGGCCAGCAGCTCGACCCCGATGTTATCCGTAGCCATATAGGTAAATGTCAGGCCCAGCTGCGTGTCATTCGAGGCACTGAATTCACCCATGCCTAACACATTATCGGAACCCTCGACAGGCCGGACGGTGGCACTGCCGGCCCGCATAAAGAAGTCGCCCGCTTCGTGGGCTATTGCCAGCTGAGGCAGCGCCAGCGCCAGCAACATCGCGCATTTTGCCAGTTTCATTATCACTCCTTTGCTTAATGTTAAAATTGCGAACGTCATCGCTTTTTTTGCTGGCAATTATTTAACGTGATTTACAGAAAATTGCACTCTGAACGTTTCGGATAAACTGCTTAAAAAACAATGGATTGATTTAGATCAATTTCAGTCCTGGCTGGCAGCCAAAAATAGCGCTTGCTGAATATTTTCGGCCAGCCTATTTTGCTTCTCTTCCTTGTTGATTTTGGTTCGATGCCCTGGGAGGGGCGGGTGATCAAATGCATGAAATAACGAATCCCTGTGTCAGCTGTGGCGCCTGCTGCGCCCATTTCCGCGTCTCTTTTTACTGGGCCGAAGCCGATGATGCTGGCGGTCTGGTTCCGACCCACTTAACCGAACCCCTCAGCCTGCTGATGCGCAATATGCGGGGCACTAACGATCGCTCGCCGCGCTGTGTCGCCCTGGAGGGCGAGATCGGCGGCTGCGTCTCCTGCGGCATTTATGCGCAACGTCCGACGCCCTGTCGGGAGTTTGCCATGTCGGGTGAAGCGGGGATCCACAACGACGCCTGCGATCGCGCCCGCGCCCGTTATGGTCTTCCGGCGCTTTTTTCTCCTTCTTTACCTGATATGACAGAAAGTTATGCCGCGGCGGGTGCCCGCGAGCTGCCAGAACATGTACAATCGCCGGGTTAATTAACCCGGTTCCTCCAAGGAGTGTACATGTCTATCACGGCCAGCTCGTTATACCGTGACACAGGAAATTTTGCGCGCCATCAACTGGCTACGTTGCTGTTGCTGTCGCTGCTGACCGCTTTTATTACCGTTATGCTGGTGCATGTGCTGACGCCCGGTGCCGATCAGATGGCGATCCTCCAGCAGAGTGACGACAGCGCCCGTTCGCTGTTTGAGATGGTACAGAATATGTCCCCGGAGCAGCAGCAGGTCCTGCTGCACGCTTCGGCAGCCAGCACTTTTGCGGCGCTGATGGGCAATACGCTGCTGCTGGGCGGCATGCTCTGCCTGATCCCGCTGGTCTCGTCCGGCCAGCGTGTCAGCGCGCTGCGGGCCATTGGCGCATCGGTGCCAATGCTGCCTAAGCTGCTGCTGCTCACCTTCCTGATGACGCTGGTGGCGCAACTGGGCTTTATGGTGCTGGTGGTGCCGGGCATTCTGCTGACTATCCTGCTGTCGCTGGCGCCGGTAATGGTCGCCAGTGAGAAGATGGGCGTCTTTGCCGCCATGCGCGCCAGCATGCGGATGGCCTGGAAGAATGTGAAGCTGATTGCGCCTGCAATCCTGCTCTGGCTGCTGGCCAAAGTGGTGGTGATGCTGTTCTTCTCGTCGCTGACCGTGCTGCCGCTGAATGTCTCCTCGGTGATTTTCACCGCAGCGGGTAACCTGGTTTCGGCGATGTTGATTATCTATCTCTATCGTCTCTATATGCTGTTACGTTGATTCGCGATCTGCCTTCGGGCAGATCCGCAGCCAACTCTGAATGGAAAAACTATGAAGCAGCTACTCGACTTTCTTCCCCTGGTGGTGTTTTTCATCTTCTACAAGCTGTATGACATCTTTGTCGCCTCCGGCGCGCTGATCGTCGCCACCGGCCTGGCGCTGGTCGTCAGCTGGGTGCTCTATCGTAAGCTGGAAAAGATGACGATTTTCACCTTCGTCCTGGTGGCCGTGTTTGGCACCCTGACGCTGGTGTTCCACAACGATGAGTTCATCAAGTGGAAGGTCACCGTGATCTACAGCCTGTTTGCCGCCGCCCTGCTCTACAGCCAGTGGTTTATGCAGCAGACGCTGATTCAGCGCATGCTCGGCAAAGAGCTGCAGCTGCCCGAAGCCGCCTGGCGTCGGCTCAACGTCGCCTGGGCGCTGTTCTTCCTGATCTGCGGCCTGGTGAACATCTATGTTGCCTTTTGGTTATCACAGGCGTTCTGGGTTAACTTTAAGGTGTTCGGCCTTTCCGGCCTGACGCTGCTCTTTACCCTGCTCAGCGGGCTCTACATCTGGCGACAGATGCCGCAACAGGAACAAAAATAGTGACGCAGCCCGGTTCGCCGGGCATTTTTTTGGCATTAACCTGCAAATAAGTGGACGCAATGGACGAAAAACATAAATTGCCGCAAGGCGAAATGGTGCTGCGTACGCTCGCCATGCCGGCAGACACCAACGCCAACGGCGATATCTTTGGCGGCTGGCTGATGTCACAGATGGATATGGGCGGCGCGATTCTGGCTAAAGAGATCGCGGAAGGCCGCGTAGTGACCGTGCGTGTCGATGGCATGTCCTTTATGAAACCGGTCGCGGTGGGCGATGTGGTGAGCTGTCATGCGAGCTGCATCCGGACCGGCAACAGTTCGATGACGATTAACGTCGAAGTCTGGATTAAAAAGGTGTCGTCTGAGCCGATTGGTCAGACCTACTGTGCCACGGAAGCGGTGTTCATCTACGTGGCCGTGGATAACGAGGGCAAATCGCGTCCTCTGCCCGCCGGGCGCGCCAATCAGCCGGCAGGCGAATGAGTCACGGGTCAGGCCTGAGGGTCTGACCCGACGTTTATTCGAGGCTGGCCCCCCCGTTGATTTTAAACACGATATTCATGGTCATCCCCCTGCCTGGCTGTCCGCTCTGGTAGCGCCAGTTTTTCATCGCCTGCTTCACGGTCCGTTCAAACATGTTCGCCGGCTGGGCGGAGAGGATTTCGATATTATCGACCCGCCCGTCACTGTCGACGTCAAATTTTACGCGGACGCGCCCCTCTATCCGCAGGGCAAATGCGCGCGGCGGATAGCCCGGTTTGCTGATGCTCAGAGCTTTCGGTCCTGCCGACGCAGCGGTGCTGGGTGATGGCGCGGCTTTTGGCGCGGCGGCCGGTTTATGCTCTGCCGCGGGCGTCTTCTGCTGGAAAGGGTTAGCCTGCGGTTTGCTCTCCTGACGCGGCTTCACTTCGCGCGCTGGCTGCTGCCGGTGTTCAGGTTTGGGTTTAGGCCTGGGCTTAGGCTTCGGTTCGGGCTTAGGTATGGGCACCGGCTCTGCCTTTGGCGGTTCGGGTGCCGGCTGCGGTTCCGGTGTCGGTTCAGGTTCTGGCAGGGGCTGCGGTGCAGGAGGCACCACTGCCGCCGGCGCGGGCTGAACCTCCGGTGCCACCATGGTGACGCTGATGGGCTGCGATGCCTCAGGTACCCTGTTCTGCTGCCCGAACGACGCATAGAGAATTCCGGCGATCACGCCGCCATGCAGAATGACGGACAGCAGCATAGAGACAGACGTGCGTTTAGGTAGTGGCATAGTCAGCGTGGTCATAACGGTCGCAGTGATTGAATGAAGCGGCAATTTTAAATGCAAATAGCAATCAGTTTCAATAACTCCCACCCTCCACCCTGCATAAAAGCGCTTTTTAGCCCTTTATGCTGACCCCTCCGCTGCCTGCAGGTTTCGTTTGCACTCTGCCGGACGATCCCTTAACGTGTTGCGAAATTCTGAATACTGGGAGTTACTGAGTGCTTTACGTCATTTATGCAGAAGATACTGCAGATTCACTGGAAAAGCGTAACGCCGTCCGCCCTGCCCATCTGGCCCGGCTCAAACTGCTGCAGGAAGAGGGACGCCTGATTATCGCCGGCCCGATGCCTGCGGTTGACAGTAACGATCCCGGCGTCGCGGGCTTTACCGGCTCCACCGTGATTGCGGAGTTCCCGTCGCTGGAAGCCGCACAATCCTGGGCGCAGGATGACCCTTACTTCGCGGCGGGTGTTTACGCGCAGGTATCGGTGAAGCCGTTCAAACGCGTCTTCTGACCGTTGACGGGCTGTAAAGATGGCTTCTGTGTCTGACACAGGAGCCATTTTTCTTTGGGTCAGGGTAAGAGAGAAGATGCAGAGTGTGATTATCGGATTACTGGCGATTGTCGTCATACTGACGGGCGGTGCCATCTATCTGTGGCGGACACAGGGCTGGCGGAAGACGAAGCAGTGGATTGTCATGCTGATTGTGCTGGCAGCAGCACTGCAAATGGTGAACGTTACGCTGATGATGCATGCGCAACGTCTTACAGGGTAATGTTCACTGAGAGGGTCCGTGTGAAAAGCGTTTCCGGAGGCGAGCCTGCTGCTCAGAACTGTTGAACGCTGCGGTGCAGAATCGTTGCCGCGACAGATTCAGCGTGAAAGCGGCTTCGTCAGCTTAGCGGGCCAGGCCGCGGTCATCGACCGCCCTGGCTCTGCCGCTACGTGCTGATTAACCCCGATCCAGAATCAGGCCAATCAGAACATGGTAGTGCTGCTCTTCTTCCACGCTGGTTACATGCTGCAGACGTTTAATCAGTTTTGAACAGATCGCCTTACGGTTAAGGGTGCGGCCTGAACCGATGATTTCAGCGACGACCGAACCCAGAATCGCCTGCTGTGAAGGCTGCGCAGCGCTGTGCAGGTAAGCGGCGATGTCAGATACGGAAGCGGGAATACGGGTGTTAGTCTGCATGATTGACCTCATAGCGTTATTTAAGTTTCCTGACTGATGCGATAAAGTTATACAACAACGCCTCTGTTGTACAGGTATTTAGTCAGAAAATTCCTGTCAGCTCCCGTTAATTTTAATAAAATCATAAATAACATCAACTTAAATTAATGTAAAGTTGTACAGGTTTTCCGTATCGTCTTGTACACCCCCCTTTTTCCTCACCTTTTCGCGGTAAAGCGCGATCGATTCATCATTTTTTCAGTCACGAAGATGAATTTTCTGGCAGAGCTGTCTACATTTGGATCTTATGAGTTAAACCTCTGAATGGATGCGCAGCGCACTTGCGACCTTATTATGCATAAAACTTATCCCGGTCAGGCCTTTACTCTGTTTGAGCCGCTGCTGTTACGTCTTGCAGCGATCACCGATCCTAAAATTGAAGTATTGAGTGGGTATCCGGCGCACTGTTCGGCATGGCTGACGATCTACTATCAGCGAAAGTCGGGGAAGTGGTCCTATGAATGGTACGATCGGGCGGGTTGTCGCCGGCCTGCCGCGCTGAGCGACGCGATGACGTGTCTGATGCATGAGGTCAGCGACCGGGGAGCTACGCAGCAGGAGCACCAGCTGGCGCAGCGCCTGCTGGCTGAAACAGGTTTTATGGAGGCCTGAGGAAGCGGCTTCCGTCAGGCTCAGCACCGGGTAAGGCTAGACCATCTGCGTAATAAACAGAATCGAGCGACGCTGCTGCTGGGCCAGCTGGTGGCGGATGCAGTGAATACGCTTATACCGGCGTGACTGCCCTTCCAGCCAGCGTGAACGGCGACGATGAACCTGCCTCAGCATTCTCCAGCGCGCCACCTCATTTCTGCTTCTTTTCATCACTTCCTCTCTGACATCGGATCCGCGTGGGCATTATAGAGATCTCTGCGCGAATGCCAAATCCGATCGTCTGCTCAGCGAGGCCGGGATAAAAGGTTTCGTTAGCGCGTTTCTGCACGTAAACTTGCCAGACGGAAGCGCGAACGGGATGTCCACTTTATGACCACTTTTTATACGCTCATCAGCTGGTTGCTGCTGTTTGGATACTGGTTGCTGATTGCCGGTGTCACCCTGCGCATTCTGATGAAGCGTCGGGCCGTGACGTCGGCGATGGCCTGGCTGCTGGTGATCTACATTCTGCCGCTGGTGGGCATTATCGCTTATCTCTCTTTTGGCGAACTCCATCTGGGTAAGCGCCGCGCGGAGCGCGCACGCACCATGTGGCCTTCCACCGCCCGCTGGCTCAACGATCTCAAACAGTGCCGCGAAATCTTTGCCACCGAGCACAGCGACGTGGCGCGCTCCCTGTTCGAGCTTTGCTACCATCGGCAGGGGATCGCCGGGGTCAAGGGCAATCAGCTCCAGCTGCTGACCAGCTCTGACGATGTGATGCAGGCGCTGATCCGCGATATCCAGCTGGCCCGCCACAACATCGAGATGGTCTTCTATATCTGGCATCCCGGTGGCCTGGCGGATGAGGTGGCGGAATCCCTGATGGCGGCCTCGCGCCGGGGCGTGCATTGCCGTCTGCTGCTCGACTCCGCAGGCAGCGTGACCTTTTTCCGCAGCCCCTGGGCGGGCATGATGCGCAACGCCGGTATCGACGTGGTAGAGGCGCTGCAGGTGAGCCTGCTGCGCGTATTCCTGCGCCGAATGGACCTGCGGCAGCACCGTAAAATCGTCCTGATCGACAACTACATCGCCTACACCGGCAGCATGAACCTGGTCGATCCGCGCTTCTTCAAGCAGAGTGCAGGCGTCGGCCAGTGGATCGATTTGATGGCGCGCATGGAAGGCCCGGTTGCGACCGCGATGGGCATTGTCTTCAGCTGCGACTGGGAGATCGAAACCGGCAAACGTATTCTGCCGCCGCCGCCCGATCGCAATATCATGCCGTTCGAACAGGAGAGCGGCCACACCGTGCAGGTGATCGCCTCCGGTCCCGGCTTCCCGGAAGATATGATCCATCAGGCGCTGCTGACGGCGGTCTACTCGGCGCGTGAGCAGTTAATCATGACCACCCCCTACTTTGTGCCCAGCGACGACCTGCTGCATGCGATCTGCACGGCGGCGCAGCGCGGCGTCAGCGTCAGCGTTATTATCCCGCGCAACAATGACTCTCTGCTGGTGGGCTGGGCCAGCCGGGCCTTCTTCAGCGAGCTGCTGGAGGCCGGGGTGAAAATTTATCAGTTTGAAGATGGCCTGCTGCACACCAAGAGCGTACTGGTCGACGGCCAGCTGAGCCTGGTTGGCACCGTAAACCTCGATATGCGCAGCCTGTGGCTGAACTTTGAAGTGACGCTGGTGGTGGATGATGCGGGCTTTGGCAGCGATCTGGCCTGTGTGCAGGACGATTATATTGCCCGTTCCCGCCTGCTGGATGGCAAGCGCTGGGCAAAACGTGCCTGGTGGCAGCGCATCGTCGAACGACTGTTTTACTTCTTCAGCCCTTTACTGTAAAACGAGCCAGATTGTGTAAATGGCCACAGGCCGACAGGACAGACTATGGATTTAAATAATCGCCTTACCGAAGATGAAACGCTGGAACAGGCCTACGATATTTTTCTTGAACTGGCAGGCGACAACCTGGATCCGGCCGATATCATTCTCTTCAATCTGCAGTTCGAAGAGCGCGGCGGCGCGGAGCTGTTCGATCCCTCCGAGGACTGGAAAGATCATGTCGATTTCGACCTGAACCCGGACTTCTTCGCCGAGGTGGTGATTGGGCTGGGTGAAGCGGACGGTGAACCCATTACCGACGTCTTTGCGCGCGTGCTGCTCTGCCGCGAGAAAGATCACAAGCTCTGTCACATCCTGTGGCGGGAGTAATCGCCAGATAAGAAAACGCCGGGCCTCTGCCCGGCGTTTTGCTTTACAGCGGGTCGACCTTCAGACAGGAGACCGCATGGTGGAAACTGCCTTCCAGCAGTGGCCGGGTTTTGGCACACTCCGGCCCGGCAATCGGGCAGCGGGTCCGGAACACGCAGCCTGACGGCGGATTGATCGGCGAGGGCAGCTCCCCTTCCAGCAGCTGAATCTGTTTATTCTTCTCCAGATCCGGATCGGGAATCGGCACGGCAGACATCAGCGCCCGGGTGTAAGGGTGCTGCGGATTGCTGTAGACCTCGTTGTAGGTGCCCAGCTCCACCGCATGCCCCAGATACATCACCAGCACGCGGTCAGAGATGTGCTTCACCACCGCCAGGTCATGGGCGATAAAGATCAGCGACAGTCCCATCTCGCGCTGCAGCTGCTGCAGCAGGTTAACCACCTGAGCCTGAATCGAAACGTCCAGCGCAGAGACCGGCTCGTCACAGATAATCAGCTTCGGCTCCAGAATCAGGGCGCGGGCGATACCGATACGCTGGCACTGACCGCCCGAGAACTCATGCGGATAACGGTTGATCAGGTTAGGCAGCAGCCCCACCTTCATCATCATATTTTTGACGCGCTCTTTGACCTCCTGACGCGCCATTTTCGGATGATAGGTTCTGAGCGGCTCCGCGATGATATCGCCGATGGTCATACGCGGGTTCAGCGACGCCAGCGGGTCCTGGAAGATCATCTGGATGTCGCTGCGTGCTTTGCGCCACTCCTCTTCGCTCTGGCCCAGCAGGTCGCGACCCAGCCAGGCGACGCGGCCATCAGTGGCCTTCACCAGCCCGATAATGGCGCGCGCCAGGGTCGATTTTCCACAGCCCGACTCGCCCACCACGCCCAGGGTTTCCCCCTCATAGAGACGCAGGCTGACGCCATCGACCGCCTTCAGGGTCTTGGACGGCTGCCAGAACCACTGCTTGCCATCTTTAATATCGAAATGCACTTTGAGATCGGCGATTTCGAGTAACACTCTTTTTTCCGCTACGGTGCTCATACTAACTCCTCCACCGGCTTAAAGCAGGCGCGCAGGCGGCCATCGCCAAACGGTTCCAGCGGCGGTGCCTGGGTGCAGATATCCATCGCGTGCGGACAACGCGGCTGGAACGGACAGCCCTGCGGCAGACGCAGCAGATTGGGCGGATTGCCCGGAATGGTAGTCAGGCTCTCACCTTCCGCATCCAGACGCGGCACGGCGTTCAGCAGGCCGATCGAATACGGATGCGCGGGCTGATAGAAGACGTCGCGCGCCCGGCCATACTCCATGGTCCGGCCCGCATACATCACCAGCACTTTGTCGCAGATCCCCGCCACCACGCCGAGATCGTGGGTGATCATAATGATGGCGGTGTTGAACTCGCGCTTCAGCTCATTCAGCAGCGTCATGATCTGCGCCTGCACGGTCACATCCAGCGCGGTCGTCGGCTCATCTGCGATCAGCAGTCTGGGACGACAGAGCAGCGCCATGGCGATCATCACGCGCTGGCGCATCCCGCCGGAGAACTCGTGCGGATACATCTTCATGCGCTTGCGCGCCTCCGGCATTTTCACCGCATCCAGCATCCGCACCGACTCTTCAAACGCCTGCGCGTTATTCATGCCTTTGTGCAGTTTCAGCACCTCCATCAGCTGCTCGCCCACCCGCATATAGGGGTTCAGTGAGGTCATGGGGTCCTGGAAGATCATCGCAATCTGCTCGGCACGCAGCTTATTCAACTGGTTTTCCGGCAGGTTGAGGATCTCTTTGCCGTTGAACATCGCCGAGCCGCCGATGCGGCCATTTTTGGCCAGCAGCCCCATCAGGGCAAACGCGGTCTGCGATTTGCCGGAGCCGGATTCACCAACGATACCCAGCGTCTCACCGGCGCGCAGCGAGAAGTTCAGATCGTTGACGGCGGTGACATCCCCGTCGTGCGTGCCAAAGGTCACGCGCAGATCTTTGACCGTCAGTAACTGTTCGCTTCCCGCGCGGGCCGCCATCGCGGGCTGAAATTCATGAATGGTCATCGGGAAACTCCTTAACGATCTTTCGGGTCGAGGGCATCACGCAGGCCATCGCCGATAAAGTTGAAACAGAACAGCGTGACCACCAGGAACGCCGCCGGATAGAGCAGCAGCCACGGCGAAACTTCCATGGAGTTGGCCCCGTCGCTGAGCAGCGCGCCCCAGCTACTCAGCGGCTCCTGCGTGCCCAGGCCCAGGAAGCTCAGGAAAGATTCGAACAGGATCATGCTCGGCACCAGCAGCGAGGCGTAAACCACCACCACGCCCAGCACGTTCGGAACGATGTGGCGCACGACAATCTTCCAGGTCGAGACACCGCCGACGTGGGCCGCTTCGATAAACTCTTTACGCTTCAGGCTGAGCGTCTGGCCACGCACGATACGCGCCATATCCAGCCAGGAGACCATGCCGATGGCGGCAAAAATCAGCAGGATGTTGCGGCCAAAGAAGGTCACCAGCAGGATCACGAAGAACATAAACGGGAAGGAGTTGAGGATTTCCAGAATACGCATCATCACCGAGTCGGTTTTCCCGCCCAGGTAGCCAGCGATCGAGCCATAGAGCGTGCCGACAATCACCGCGATCAGGGCAGAGGCGACGCCGACCATCAGGGAGATGCGACCGCCGATCGCCACACGCACCAGCAGGTCACGTCCCGATGAATCGGTGCCGAACCAGTGGCCGGAGGTGGTATCCGGCGGCGAGGACATCATGGCCCAGTCGGTGTCGTCATAGGTAAACTGCGCCAGCATCGGGGCAAAGATCACGAACAGCGTAATCAGCAGCAGCACCAGCAGGCTGATCAGGGCTGCCCGGTTATGGATAAAGCGACGACGCGCATCCTGCCAGAGGCTGCGCCCTTCGACTTCCAGCTTCTCACTGAACGCATCAAGAGCTTCGCTGTTTTTCTTACTTAACATCATGGCGAACTCCGCAATCAGTAACGAATTTTTGGATCGATAACGGCATAGAGCACGTCAACAATCGCGTTAAACAGAATGGTCAGTAAACCGACCAGAATGGTCAGGCTCATCACCAGTGAGTAGTCACGGTTTAGCGCACCGTTTACAAACAGCTGACCGATACCCGGCAGACCGTAGATCGACTCGATCACCATCGAGCCGGTGATGATGCCCACAAAGGCCGGTCCCATATAAGAAATAACGGGCAGCAGCGCGGGTTTCAGCGCATGGCGCAGCACAATGCGACGCAGCGGTAAGCCTTTAGCGCGTGCGGTGCGGATAAAGTTGGAGTGCATCACTTCAATCATCGATCCACGAGTGATGCGCGCGATACTGGCGATATAAGCCAGCGACAGCGCCACCATCGGCAGCAGCATGTAGTTCCACTGGCCGCCATTCCAGCCGCCGCCAGGCAGCCATTTCAGGGTGATGGCGAACAGTAACACCAGCAGCGGCGCGACCACGAAACTGGGTATCACCACGCCGGTCATTGCCACCCCCATGACCACGAAGTCCCACACGCTGTTCTGTTTCAGCGCGGCAATCACGCCCGCCGTAACGCCCAGTATCACCGCCAGCAGGAACGCGGCCAGGCCGAGTTTGGCTGAGACCGGGAACGCATGCGCAACCAGATAGTTGACAGAATAATCTTTGTATTTAAACGAAGGGCCGAAATCGCCATGCGCCAGCTGCAACAGGTAATCAACATATTGCTTACCAATGGGATCGTTGAGGTGATATTTCGCCTCAATGTTGGCCATCACTTCCGGGGCCAGGGTTCGCTCGCCGGTAAACGGGCTGCCGGGAGCCAGGCGCATCATAAAGAAGGAGATGGTGATCAGGACGAACAGCGTCGGAAGCGCTTCAAGCAAGCGACGCAGGATGAATTTTAACATTGCCGTACCTACCAGGCTGTTGCATCACAACATATAAAAAAGTAAAAAGCGGCGCGAGACGCGCCGCCACTGCTGATAGCCTGAATGCTATTAGTGTTTGATAATGTAGAAGTCTTTATCCAGCGTTTTATCCAGGGGATCTTTACCGGTATAACCACCGACATACGGTTTCACCAGACGCGTATTCACATAGTAGTAAACCGGTACGATGGTGCTGTCTTTATCCATAATCTGCTCGGCCTGCTGATAATCCGCAGCGCGCGCTTTAGCATCCGGAGCCTTAATCGCGTCGCGAATCACTTTGTCAAACGCATCGCTCTTATAGTGCGAGGTGTTACTGCTGCTGTTAGACAACATCGTGTTCAGGAAGGACGTCGGTTCGTTGTAGTCCGCACACCAGGCCGCACGGGACACATCGTAGTTACCCTGATGACGGGTATCCAGGAAGGTTTTCCATTCCTGGTTTTCCAGCTTGATGTTCACGCCGATGTTTTTCTTCCAGATCGACGAGGCAGCAATCGCCAGCTTCTTGTGCAGATCGGAGGTGTTATAGAGCAGGTTAAAGGTCAGCGGTTTATCGGCGGTGTAGCCAGCTTCAGCCAGCAGCTTTTTCGCTTCGGCATTACGTTTGTCCTGTGACCATTTGAACCAGTCTGGCGGCAGAATGTCCATGCCATCGGTTGATGGTGGCGTGTAGCTGTATGCCGGCTTTTGCCCCTGCGCCAGTACTTTGTTCACCATGATGTCACGATCCAGACCCAGCTTCAGGGCTGCGCGCACGCGAGGATCGGTAAATGGTGCTTTCTGATTGTTGATTTCGTAGTAGTAGGTGCAGAGATAAGGATCAACGTGCAGCTCTTTACCGTTGTCACGCTGCAGCTTTTTGAACAGCTCAATTGGCAGATTGTTATAGGTCATGTCGCTGCCGTTCTCAGAGAAGTAACGGTTAACGTCACTGACTTCAGAACTGATTGGCAGGAAGGTGACTTTGTTCAGCACAGTGTGTTCGTTGTCCCAGTAGTTCGGGTTACGCACCAGAGTAATACGCTCGTTGATGACGTGCGCGTCCAGTTTAAAGGCGCCGTTGCCGACCCAGTTCTGGGGCTGCGTCCACTGATCGCCAAACTTCTCAATCGCCGGCTTGTAAACCGGTGACATGACGGAGTTGATCAACAGTTTATCAAAGTAGGGAACAGGCTCACTCAGCGTGACTTCCAGTGTGTGATCGTCCAGGGCTTTTACGCCCAGATCGGTAATCGGTTTTTTCCCGGCGATGATGTCATCGACGTTCAGGATATGACCATACTGCGGATAGCTGGCGTACGGTGAAGCAGTTTTAGGATCGACCAGACGCTCCCAGCTGTAAACGAAGTCCTGCGCGGTAACCGGCTCACCATTGGACCATTTGGCATTTTTACGTAAGTGGAAAGTCCACACTTTGAAATCTTTGTTTTCGTAACTTTCCGCTACGGCCGGGATGGGTTTACCGTTGCTGTCATTGACCAGCAGACCTTCATAAAGATCGCGCGCCACGTTGTCTTCAGGCACGCCTTCAATTTTGTGCGGGTCGAGCGACTGGACTTCATCGCCATTACCGCGAATCAGCTCCTGTTTTGCGGCCAGCTCAACGCCCGCAGGCACGGTTGCCGCGAATGCCGCATTCCCTGCCAGGGTACTTACTGCGGCGAACACGCCCGCTGCAATCAGGCTTTTTTTCGTGATGTTGTTCATTATTACACTCCAGTTTTATTATCGTCACCGCGGCGCTGTCCTGCCCCGGTGTCCCCCGTCTCCAGGCTCCCTGGCCTGTAACCAGGGAGATTGACCCAAAAGGGTCTGTACGCTGATGCGCTATCCGTCTGTCTCGCCGAACAGGCGATCAGATCAGTGTTTTTTGATGAAATAGTACTTCAGGTCTGTCATGTCCTGCGGGTCTTTGCCCGTAAAGCCGCCAACCCAGGGCTTTACCAGGCGCACACTTACGCGGTAGTAAACTGGCACAATTGGTGAGTCTTTGTCGAGTTGTGTTTCAGCCTGCTGATACAGCCCGGCGCGCTGCGCCTCGCTACCCGCCGTCAGCGTCTCTGCCATCAGACGATCAAAGGTCGCGCTGCTGTAAAACGCGGTGTTAATTGAAGCGTTGCTGATCAGCATGTTCAGGAAAGTAGAGGGCTCATTGTAATCAGCACACCAGGTAGCGCGGACCACGTCATACTGCGCCTGATGACGTGTCTCCAGCATGGTTTTCCACTCCTGATTCTGCAGCGTCACTTTCGCACCCAGGTTTTTTTGCCACATCGATGCGGCCGCAATCGCCTGTCGTTTGTTCTGATCAGAGGTGTTATAGAGCAACGTAAAGGTCAGCGGATGGGCGGCATCAAAACCGGCCTCGGCCAACAGCTTCTTAGCGGCTTCATTACGTTGCGCCTGCGTCCAGGTGAACCAGACGGGCGGCGTGAGTTTTATGCCAGCGGTGAAAGGCGGTGTCAGGCTGAAAGCCGGAATCTGCCCCTGGGCCATGATCTTATTGGCAATCACCTCGCGATCGAGGGTCATTTTCAGCGCGGCACGCACCCGGGCATCGGTGAACGGTGCTTTTCTGTTGTTAATTTCATAGTAGAAGGTGCAAAGCAGCGGGCTAACCTTCACTTCATCGCCCAGCTCTTTGCGCAGCTTGCCAAACATCTCCGGCGGCACCGCACTGTTGGTGATGTCTGTGCCGCCGCTGCGGTAACGGTTGATATCACTGTTTTCAGAAGCAATCGGCAGGAAGGTCCCCTGCTCAATGACTGTATGTGCATTATCCCAGTATTGAGGATTGCGCTTCACGACGATTTTTTCATTCACCACCCAGTCGCCCAGTGTATAAGCGCCATTACCGATGTAGTGACCGGGACGGGTCCAGGCGTCGCCCCACTGCTTAATAGCTGGTGCATAAACCGGTTTCATCGCCGTATGCGCTAACATCGCCACCAGGTAAGGCACCGGTTCGCTCAGGGTAATCTGCAGCCGATGCGCATCCAGCGCTTTTACGCCCAGTTGATCGGGTGATGCTTTACCGGCAAGGATGGCATCGATATTGGCAAAATGGGCGGCCTGCGGATAGCTCGAGTATGGCGATGCGGTTTTCGGGTCCACCAGCCGACGCCAGCTATAAACGAAATCAGCGGCTGTCACCGGCTCACCATTGCTCCACTTCGCATCATCACGCAGATTAAAAATCCAGACGGTGGGTTGCGGATTTTCCCAGGTTTTAGCGACCCCAGGCACGACCTGACCGCTGTTGTCGGTGTTAACCAGGCCATCCAGCAGGTTGTGAATAACATTGGATTCCGGTACGCCTTCAGTTTTATGCGGATCCAGCGAGGAGACTTCACTTCCGTTATTAATCACGATCTGCTGTTGTGCGGCCAGTGTCGTTCCCGGCGGAACGGTGGCGGCATAAGCCGGCGAAAAAGCCATGAACAGAACACCTGCGAGTGTTGACCGCTGTTGCTGTAAATTCTTTATCCCAATCATCCGAAACGCCAACCTTATTTAAGTATCCCGATAGGCTTAAGCAAAAAGCGTTCTCACTTTGGGCTTTAGGAGAAAAAAAATCACGTTGGGCCAAAAATTATCAGAAGCAGTGAAGGGGCGCCAAAGCAAAATAACGAAAATGTTAACTAATTCTCTTTTATCATGAGAAGTCTGGCAGCGGAAGTGTTAATTTTCGTCCTGAAAATATCTTATCAATATGAAAAATAGACGATTTAGCGGGAAACCCTTTTTCAGTGCGGCATGTGGCGAAAAATCACGCCTTTTTTGGCATTTATATTGGGGAAACTGGCTGGAACGCGATGAAATTCAGACCACCAACCTTAATCTGGCAGATTATGAGGCAGACTGAAAAATGAATAGGAGAATATCGTGTGAAAATAGTGACATTATTTAGCGGAAAAAAGTCTGTGAGCCAGCGCGCAGTAATGAAATTTATAATCGAATGTTTCTGTTAAGCATTACGAATAATTGCATCGTAATGGTGCAGGAAAAGGCCCGGTTGCACCATTACGACTCACACAATCACTTCACTGCCTGAAATAAGTCAGCTTCTAATTAAGCAGTCCAGGAAAAATGGACTTCATTCCAGTGACCACAAACTCAATACCCAGCGCCATGAGTAACAGTCCCATGATGCGGGTGATAACATTGATCCCGGTCTGTCCCAGAATACGCACCATCAACGGCGCAGCCCGGAACAGCAGCCAGCAACATAACGCAAAGAGGGCAATCGCCAGAGTAAAGCCCAGCAGGTTTAGCCAGCTGTTGTAGCGCGTACTCCAGACGATGGTCGAGCTGATGGCGCCCGGCCCAGCCATCAGGGGCAACGCCAGCGGCACAACCCCTACGCTTTCACGAATCGCTGTTTCTGACTTTTCCTGCTTATTCTGCTTATCCTCACCCAGCTTGCCGCTGATCATCGACATCGCAATGGTGACAACCAGAATCCCGCCCGCTATGCGGAAAGAGTCAATCGAGATGCCAAACACATGCAGAATCGCATCGCCGAGAAAAAGTGACGTCCAGAGAATAATCGCGACCGCCAGATTGGCAGTGAGGTTGGTTTTATTACGCTCAGCCACGCCCTGATAACGGGTCATGCTGATGAACACCGGAATAATTCCCACCGGATTGACCAGCGCAAACAGCCCGACAAAAAATTTTATATAGCCTGATAAATCTAACAGCGCAGGGTTCACGACTTTACTCCGTACCACAGAGGGAAAACGCGCCTAATGTATGTGAAAACAGACGCAGACGCCAGATGCTGGCCCAGCTATTTATCCTGATGATTTACCGTCGCTTTAGCGGTTTACGCCAGAGATTAAAAAGTGACTGGATTTAGCCGCTGCAAGACCCGTTCTCACTAAGGGTAAACGGATTTGATAATCGACGAACTATAAACGGGGCTGAAAGGTGTCAGCTTACGGTTAAATTGATCTGAATCAAAATTGCCCTACCTCAAACCAGGTAATCTTTTCGTAACGGAAGTATTAGCGGCAGCAAAGTAATTCTGGCTGCTGACAACAGAAGACTAGTTTAGTAAACAGTTGAAAATCCGGGCGTTCTTCCCAGGGCAAACGCGTTATTGCAACGTGACTATACTCAGGACGCAGGATTGTTTACTAAAAAAGTTTAACTTCCTTCAGGAGAACACCATGGCCGTAACCAATATCGCTGAACTCAATGCACTGGTTGAACGTGTAAAAAAAGCCCAGCGTGAATATGCCAACTTTTCTCAACAACAAGTCGACGCCATCTTCCGTGCTGCTGCACTCGCCGCCGCAGATGCCCGTATCCCGCTTGCCAAGATGGCCGTTGCCGAATCCGGTATGGGCATCGTCGAAGACAAAGTGATCAAAAACCATTTTGCTTCAGAATATATCTATAACGCCTATAAAGATGAAAAGACCTGTGGTGTGTTAGCCACTGACGATACTTTCGGTACCATTACCATCGCCGAGCCTATTGGCCTGATTTGCGGCATCGTCCCGACCACCAACCCGACTTCAACCGCTATCTTCAAAGCACTAATCAGCCTTAAAACCCGTAACGGTATCATTTTCTCACCACACCCCCGCGCCAAAGATGCGACAAACAAAGCGGCTGACATTGTTCTGCAGGCTGCGATTGCCGCCGGTGCGCCAAAAGATATTATCGGCTGGATCGATGCCCCTTCTGTGGAGCTGTCAAACCAGCTGATGCATCACCCTGACATCAACCTGATTCTCGCCACTGGCGGTCCGGGCATGGTGAAAGCGGCTTACAGCTCCGGTAAACCGGCGATTGGTGTGGGTGCCGGTAACACGCCGGTAGTGATTGATGAAACTGCCGACCTGAAACGTGCCGTTGCGTCAATTCTGATGTCGAAAACCTTTGATAACGGTGTGATCTGCGCCTCTGAACAATCCGTGATTGTGGTTGATTCGGTCTATGACGCTGTACGCGAACGTTTCGCCAGCCATGGCGGTTACCTGTTGCAGGGTGCTGAACTGAGTGCGGTCCAGAATATCATTCTGAAGAATGGCGGTCTGAACGCAGCTATCGTCGGTCAGCCAGCATTCAAAATTGCAGAGATGGCCGGTATCAGTGTGCCACCGAGCACGAAGATTCTGATTGGTGAAGTAAAACTGGTGGATGAGTCTGAGCCGTTCGCCCATGAAAAACTCTCACCTACACTTGCGATGTATCGTGCGGGAGATTTCCAGGATGCGGTTGATAAAGCCGAAAAACTGGTCGCCATGGGCGGTATCGGACACACCTCATGTCTGTATACCGACCAGGATAACCAGACTGAACGCGTTCACTACTTCGGCGACAAAATGAAAACCGCGCGTATTCTGATCAATACCCCAGCGTCACAGGGTGGTATCGGTGACCTCTACAACTTCAAACTGGCACCCTCTCTGACGCTGGGTTGTGGTTCATGGGGCGGTAATTCTATTTCAGAGAACGTCGGTCCAAAACACCTGATCAATACCAAAACTGTCGCCAAGCGAGCTGAGAATATGTTGTGGCATAAACTTCCTAAATCCATCTACTTCCGCCGGGGTTCACTGCCAATTGCGCTGGAAGAAGTGGCAACGGACGGTGCGAAACGTGCTTTTATCGTTACTGACCGCTTCCTGTTCAATAACGGCTATGCCGACCAGGTGACCCGCGTACTGAAATCACACGGCATCGAAACAGAAGTGTTCTTTGAAGTGGAAGCTGACCCGACGCTGAGCATCGTACGTAAAGGTGCAGAGCAGATGAACAGCTTCAAGCCTGATGTCATCATCGCACTGGGCGGCGGTTCCCCAATGGATGCTGCGAAAATCATGTGGGTGATGTATGAACATCCGGAAACCCACTTCGAAGAACTGGCGTTACGTTTCATGGATATCCGTAAACGTATCTACAAGTTCCCGAAAATGGGCGTCAAAGCACGTATGGTAGCTATCACCACCACGTCCGGTACCGGTTCAGAAGTCACACCCTTTGCCGTGGTTACCGATGATGCAACAGGTCAGAAATATCCACTCGCTGACTATGCGTTAACTCCGGATATGGCGATTGTGGATGCCAACCTGGTGATGGATATGCCGCGCTCACTCTGCGCCTTTGGCGGTCTGGATGCCGTTACCCACGCACTGGAAGCCTATGTCTCTGTGCTGGCGAATGAATACTCTGATGGACAGGCGCTGCAGGCACTGAAACTGCTGAAAGAGAACCTGCCCGCCAGCTATGCCGAAGGCGCTAAAAATCCGGTGGCGCGCGAGCGCGTACACAATGCCGCCACTATCGCCGGTATTGCGTTTGCCAACGCCTTCCTTGGGGTCTGTCACTCAATGGCGCACAAACTGGGCTCAGAGTTCCATATCCCGCACGGTCTGGCCAACGCCCTGTTAATCTCGAATGTCATTCGCTACAACGCGAACGACAATCCGACTAAACAGACCGCTTTCAGCCAGTACGATCGTCCGCAGGCGCGCCGTCGTTACGCCGAGATTGCTGACCACTTAGGTCTGAGCGCTCCTGGAGACCGCACTGCGCAGAAAATTGAGAAGCTGCTGGCCTGGCTGGATGAGATCAAAACTGAACTGGGTATCCCGACCTCAATCCGTGAAGCCGGTGTTCAGGAAGCGGACTTCCTGGCGAAAGTCGACAAACTCGCTGATGATGCGTTTGATGACCAGTGTACCGGCGCAAACCCACGTTATCCGCTGATTGCTGAGCTGAAACAGATTATGCTCGATACCTTTTACGGTCGTGAATTTGTCGAACCGTTTTCCAGCCTAGCCGAAGCCGTGGCTGAACAGCCGGTAAAAGGCATTAAACTGGATAAGAAAGCCAAAAAAGTCTGAGAGTCATGTTTTGATTGTCTGATAGCAAAAACCCGCCTCGGCGGGTTTTTTATTGCCTGAACCGCGCGATTAATTCAGGGGCGTCTGCGCGCCATGAATCGCCTGCAACGACCCCTGCTCTATCGCCTGTTTATAATGCTTGCGGCAGACGGAGATATAGCTTTCATTACCGCCAATCACCACCTGCTCACCCTCACTGAACGGTTTACTTTCACTATCCAGTCGCAGCACCATGCTG
>Ga0308161_1000436_pt1 | contig 67139 bp, 97 predicted proteins | sample PhyFR2_FD_201034 | JGI IMG/M metagenome (GOLD analysis project Ga0308161, IMG submission 201034) | Phyllosphere microbial communities from UC Gill Tract Community Farm, Albany, California, United States - DLSLF.R2 | ecosystem: Host-associated > Plants > Phyllosphere > Unclassified | place: USA...
GGGGGTCGTTGGTTCGAGTCCAATCGCGCCTACCAAACAAAATCCGCTCTGCTGGGCGGTCTAGAAGGGCTCACCGAAAGGTGGGCCCTTTTTTGTTGTCTGCGATTTGCAAAACTTTTGCAAAACTTTTGCAAAACCCCCACCTCAGAACGCCAGTTCGGCGCTCACCTCAACATAGTCTATCGTCTTGTCGCCGTGTCCCTCCTGGTAGTGCTTCGTCATCTTCTCGTCCGCGTGGCCCAGCAGCGCCTGGATGTATTCCTGTGGGAAGTTCTGCTGCTCGTACAGCCACGCACCTAAAGCGCGGATCTCGTGAAAAGTGGGGCGCTCACCGGCGGGCACATGGTCATAAGCGTGGGCAGCGTCGCGGGCCTTGCTGAACTCCTTGGTCAGATAATCCGGCGTTACCGACGTCCAGTGGTCCTTCGCGTCGATCTGTTCCCGTCGCCGGGCCTTCGGCTTGTAGTGGATCAAATAAGGCGACACCAGCGGCGATCGCAGGCACTCGCCGACGACTTCGCGCAGCGCGGCGCCCATCATGATCTTAAGGTGAACCGGATTGTCATAGCCCTGCGTCTTGCCCGGCGACACGGTCAGCGTGTTCTTGTCCATGTCGACCGCCGACTTCAGCCAGGTCACGATATCTTCGCGGCGCTGGAGGCTGGCCAGTGCCAGGCGGATTGCCCGCTTCAGCCAGGGCGGCGTGGTCGCCGCGCCGATGATCGTTTGTAGTCCTTCCAGCGTGTGCCGCTGGCGCTTCTTCTCGGCTTCCTTCTTTACCAGCGTCAGCTCGGCGCAATTGCGCTCGGCCAACCCCTTGGCCACGGCGAAAGCGAAGATCTGCACCCACAGCCCGCGATGCTTCGTGTAGGCGTTGTTGCTGAACTGGTCCAGGTATTCGGCCATGGCGAGCACGTCCATCTGCCCGATCAGGCGATCGCCGAGATCTTGCCGGTATCGCTCGAGCTTGAATTTGATCTCTTCCAGTGTCCGCGCCGCATATCCCTTGTCCACCAGCCATTCGTCATTGAACCGCTGCAGCAGGTTGCTCACCGTTGGCAACCGGTCGCCGGTCAACAGGGTCAGCAGGGCGCCGTCATCGACGACCAGCGCCGCTACCTTGAGGTTTGCGGCGTGTGCGAGCTTGATTGCCTCCTCAAGTGGACGGTTGATGCTGGTCATCAAACCGGTGATGGGGTTCCGGTACCGAAAATATTTACCATTCGGGTAAAGATTTGGCGGTAGCTTCCTGTTTTTGAGCGTGCGCGGCCGGGCAGCCATCAGCCTATCTCCAACATCTTGGCCAGCAGGGGATCATCTGACCCCATCACGGCCGCCTGCACATCCACGAAATACATCCCGCCTTTTACTTCTCCTACCACTTCGCCTTCCTCAATCCATTTTTTCAACTGCTGCAAACTCGGCTTGCCGCCGACGTAGCGGAGCTTTCTGTATTCGCCTGCCTCCATAAGGCGCGGCAACTTGACCGTGATCTGGGCCAGAATTTTTGCCATTGTGATGCTCCATGCCGCGCCTGGCGGCAAAGGTGGTGATGGGGTTAGGCTCTTTCGCCGAGATCCAAGCCAATCTGGCTGACCTGGTCGATACAGGCGGGGCTTAGCCAGATGCATTCAGTTCGACTTGCGGTACCACGCGCTGCACTGATCCGAGCTGAGGTGCTGTAGCAGACCCAACCTGGCAGCAATTCGGCATAGAGATCACTGGGGTAGCCGGACAACACAACCATCCCTTCTAGCTCGAGTAAAACACCGAGCAGTTGGCGGTGCGCGGCGTCGTCCATTTCGTGCTTGTAGTACCGGCCGCTCGACGCGCCTTTGTACCTGGTGTCATGCACGTAGGGCGGATCTACGTAGTGCAGAGTCTGCGGCCCGTCGTGCGCCTTGATGACCTCGATCGCCGGGCGGTTTTCGATCAGCACGCCACTCAGGCGTTGGCCAACCTCAGCGAGTTGTTCGGGGTAGGAGGCCCAAAGTGACTGGGCTGTGCCGTATTGCCGTTTCGTGTCTATGCGGAATCCGGTCACACCCTTTGTCGCGCCGGCAGATCCGAAACCCATCTGGGCGCGAATGATGGTTCGCCGAGCCCGCTCGATGGGCTCAGTGCTTGGCTCCCACGACAGTTCAAATTCCTCACGGGAGTACGGCGTGAAAACGAGGCGTTCGGTGAGTTCCGATCTGGTGACTGAATCCTGCAATACGCGGAAGAGGTTGACGATGTCGCCGTCCAGGTCGTTGTAAACCTCTGCATACGATCGAGGTTTTTGCATCAGTACGCCGGCCGCGCCGCCAAACGATTCGACGTAGCAGGTGTGCGGTGGGAAATGTTGCAGCACCCATGGTGCCAGCCTGAACTTAGCGCCGTGGTAACGGATGACCGGTGCAGTGATGGTCATGGATTTATTCCAGATGTGCGCCCGCCGTACACCGGCAGGCTGTTGAGTTGGGGGAGGGGTAAGCGGGGAGTGTTAGTGCGTTGTTTCCGAGCCGGGTTTGATGCTCTCGACGTGCTGCGCAATGGCGGCGAGCACCGCCATGGTGGATTCGCGGCCAGTCTCGGCAAGCATCCCGCCGCATGCCGCCGCGATGAATCCCGCAAAGGCTTGGGCTTTTTCCGGATGGTTGCGAAAACCATCCATGGCGGTCGTCTCGTTGAATGTGGGTGCGAGAAGCAGCCACAACTCCTTTCCGTATTTGGTTGCGTCACTCATCACCGCGGCCCCTTGTAGCAATACACGTAGGCGAACCAGGCGAGGGCGATCATGGCGTCACCCGCTTGAACTCGACGACCCAAATCCACGGGTTTGCGTCCCAGTCGCCGCCGGTCGAGTTCCAGAGGTTGGCGAAAGCCCAGCGTGGCGCACACAGGCATTGTTCATGACTGGTTGTCTTGTCCCACATCCAGCCGTCGCGCTGCGGGTGATGTTCCTTCGGCGCGGGGCAGTCGCCGACCCCGGTCCAGCCCTTCCCGGAGTGACCGCACTTGCGCCCGTAATCGGTGAAGAAGCAGCCTTCGGCCTGGGCCTGATCGTCGCTGATGTCCTGCACCCGCTCGACGCGCACGTCGGTGATCTCCAGCAGGATGCGGCAGGCCCAGCGCGGCATGTGGATGCTCGGCTTCCACCCTGGCTGATCGGCTTCATATGGGGACAGCCCGTCGGCGGCGTACACCAGCGTTCCGTCGTCGCGTGCCTCGCTCACATCCAAGTCGTTCGGTTTGAGGTAGGGGCCGCGCATGACCTCGTTGTGATCGCAGTACCAGGTCTCGCGCGCCCACAGCCGGTCGCCGGGCTTGCCATAGGGGCAGCAGTCTTTGATGAAGTGCTTGGTCACAGGTTTGCCGTAACCGTCCTGGCCGTAGTTGGAGCGTCCTACACAGAAATTGCCACTGGCGTCGATATGCGGCTGAACCTTGACCGGTCGCCGCGTGACCGTCTTCCGTCCATCCAGAATGGCGCGCACCATCGGCGCCGAGAACAGGATCGGCCGTTCCTTTATTTGAGACATGGGTCGTCCTTGCCGCTATAGCGGCTGACTTTAAGTGTGTGTTGAAGGATACTTCGTGAATTCGCAGTACAAGGAGCGCAGTAGTAGTGGAAAGTACAGAAGAAAAAAACAGGTTTAAATTGTCCGGAGACATAGCTGGTGTGATCGCAGCCATTGTGGGAGTGTCATTCCTGAATGGTTATACGAATTACAATGCGTACCTTTCAGGTGTTGGGGTGGAGTGGTACTCATATAACGTATCGACCAGCGCTTACTCTCTTAAAGCCCTAGAGCCTTTTCTTCTCATGGGGCCTGTAGCGATACTTTGCTATTTTATGTTATCGCCTATTAATGAAAGGCGGCTCAAGTATTGGTATTGGTTTAGCAGCGCAATAATGTTTGTTTATTTTGCTGGCACCTCATTTTTTACCTATAAACGTCCTGATGGCTTGCCGGCGGATTTGAACCGGGAAATTGCGTTTAATATGCTAATGTTAATGGCGACGGGTGTTGTGATCGCTACCTATTATTGCTGCTTCAGGAAGGGCGTACAGAAAAAGCCATTGATGTTTTTGGCGCTAGCGACCAGCTTGTTTGTAGCTATATTTGCGATACCCAAAACTTTAGGTTATTCGAAAGATCTTCTGGTATTCAATACCAGTGCCTCCGATCTGCCGTATGTGTTAATTGATAATGAAAGATGGGCGGTTTTAGATTATCAAAAAGAAAATTCATTATTGATTAGGTACTTGTCGAAACAGCGGCCAGAAGCAAAGTTTGCCAAGATCGAAGGTGTCGTAATCAAAAATGATTCAAAAATGTTCTATTTAGGGCAGAGTTTCAATACATTTGATCCCAGCGTCAGCCCAAAAGGGAAGAGAGATTGACCCTGTTCCGTACATAAATATGTTTTGGATAGGGCGATGATTCGCCAGAAGATGTTCAGCATGGATGGCGGCCTATGCCGGGGCATGCCCGGGCGGTGGAGGGTGGGAAATCAGCTACAGTTGAACGACCACAACGGAGGTGCGTATGGAATGTTTTGTCTGCTCCACCGAATCAAAAGAGGTGCCAGCTGCTGGTGACTACAAGCAACTTGCCTGCCCTGAGTGCGGCGAGTACCGGCTATCAGGCACAGCAATAGCCCTTTTCAAAGAGCACAACTGGAAATTCAATGTTGAAGAGACGCGGCGCTGGCTCGCATCGCAGCAAGGCGGCGGCACGATTCCATTGATCAGCTCGGAAAGGGCCGCGACCTTAATTTGACCTCAAGCCGCCACAAGTTGGCGCTCAACACTTCTCCACGGATCATTGGCCCGTGCCAGTGCAGCCATCGGCGGCGGGCTGACGCTGTTGCCGCACATGTGGACCTGTTGGGTTTTGGTGAATGGCTTGCCGTCGGCACCGTGACTGATGATGTAGTCGGCGGGAAAGCCCTGAGCCTTGTATAACTCTGCCGGTTGAAGCATGCGAAGGCAGATGTCGACGATCACGTACGGCGTGCCTTTGATGGTGACGGTTACCAGGCCCAGCCGATCCTTGGTGGTAATCGTTGGCGCTGGCGCGTCGGCTGCGCTCATGTTCTCGGTGCCGTAGTAGCTGATCAGGAACGCGGCGACCCGCAGTGCGCCGGCCTCAACCTCTGGCGAGAGCTGCAGCTCGACCAGCGAGCTCTTGCCGCCACCGCCTGCAGTGATGGTCGGCGCCGGTTCGTCCACACCCTGGCCAACGCTCGCGCCGAACTGACGTTCCATGAAGGCAGTGACCAGGCCGTGGTGATTGCCGCCGGCGCTGATGGTGTGCAGCGGATCGGCGGCGTCCCGCGCATCGCAGTTGCCGCGCAGGTGCACCAGGTTTGCCGTCACCAGCTGCTGCTGGCTGCCGGTGTTCGTCACCGTGGTCATCGGATCGTCGACGCTCTTGGCGTCGGTGGTGTTGAACCCGCCGTTCATCTGGGCCATGAATACGGTTGAGATACCCATGGCGTGAGCGGCACCGGCCGGGCGCTTGTAGTCGCCGCCGCTGGTGATGGTCGGCAGCGGTTCGTCGAGAGCCTTGCCTTCGTCCGAGAAGCGAAACTTCACCAGGTGCGCAGCGGCGAGCGCGTGTTTCACGCCGCCGGCGACCACGGTGCCCAGCGGTTGATCGAGACCGGGCACGCGTGGCACCTGACCTACGCGCTCTCCGTAGCCTGTTTGAATCAGGGTAGGGCTGATCAGCGTCAGCTCGCCGCGATTTGCGCAGGTCACCGTCGGCAGCGGGGCGTGTGGATCGTTGACCCGGTCGCTGCCCTGATGGGTTGCTGGTGCGATGATTGGGCTGGCCATGGCGAACGATCCGCCACGCGGCCAGGACGTTACAGTGCGCAGCGGTTCATGGGCAGACTGGACACTTTCGCCGGACCAGTTCGCGATCGGCACGATGAATGGGTCAGCGGCATCGATGACGAATTTCTTCATGCCTTTGGCGATCCGGCGCAGGGTGGCGGGCGCCAGCGGCTTTGCCCGGTCGAAAATGCTTTTGCTCGGGATGGTCCAGTCGATGCATTCGGCGGCGGTGCGCCACTTCTTTTGGCCCTTGGCCGGGTTCTTCACGTGGGTTGGCTCTGGCCACACGATCGGCTGGCCGTCGCAACGGGCGATCATGAACAGTCGCTCGCGGCTGGTCGGCGCGCCGAAGTCGCAGGCCTTGATGACCCGCCATTCAACGGCGTAGCCCAGGCGTTGCAGCTCGGCGACGAACACTGACCACGTTTGCCCGCGACGTTTCGGATCAGGTACCAGGAACTGCTGGTGAACCGGCACGACTTCGCCTGGCTCCGCAATGGCACCGCCCAGCTTCATCACACGGCCGGTCGACTTGCAGCGCTTGGCGATCAGCGGCCCCCACTGGAGGATCTGCTTCACGTTCTCCAAGCTGATGACGCGAGGCTTTTTCTTGCCGGCCCACTTCAGGCCGATCCACGACAGGTTCCGGATCTCGCGCTTGCGCGGCTGTCCGCCGGCGGCCTGGCTGTGGTGCGTGCAGTCCGGCGACATGTGGAACCAGCCCACGGCCTTTCCGCCGCACTCCGTATCCGGATCACCATCGAACACGTCGGTCGTGTAATGCACCGCGCCCGGGTGATTCACGGTGTGCATGCTGATCGCCTGCGGACTGTGGTTCTTCGCGACGTTCACCGCGCGGCCAAGGCCCATCTCCAACCCGGTACCGGCACCGCCGCCACCACAGAAGAAATCGACAACGATCTCATCGTCCTGAGTGCTGAAGCCGAGTCCGTATTGAGTTTTGAAATCGAAGGGGTGTTTCTTCTGTTGTGCGGACATAGGGGATCCTCGCCGGCTGGCGTGATTCGTAGAAGTGGGGTATCTATCTGCAATCTCACAATGGCAGGAGGCCGACATGAGGTTGCAGAGCGATGTGGATGCGTTAGCGGCTATCGAAGAGGACGCTAAAGCGATGCTGAAACGGATAGGGCTGCCGGACGACGCAGTGAAGCTGGAAGTGGTCGTGTTCCTTCGGGAGGTGATCGACCTGGCCAGCTACATGGAATCGGCGCACCGAATCGTTGAAGCGCCGAGCAGCGCGTAATCCAGCCGACAGGTGACACCCTCGTTCAACACTTCTCAGTGAACCCTCGCCGTTTTGCCCGAATCTATCTGGGCATCAGGAGAAGAGTTATGAGATGTATGTGTTGGATCTGCTGGGGGGAAGCGTACCGCAAGGGCATCTACGGCGATTGGGACGACCTTGTGTGCTTCAACTGCGGACGCTACAAAATCAGCCGGCGCTTTTTGGGTGAGCACGTCGGCAAAAAATTCGATGTCGCCGCGATGCGTGAGCGCTTCCAACCTACGCACGATCGCGACCTGGTCCCAATTGTCGATAGCCACACCGCTGTATTTCAGAGCCGCGCCCAGCAGCCTCCTGTGAAGGGTGAGTTGGTCGGGTGGCCTGCTCCGGCGATGAGATCGCAGCGGCTGGTTGATCAGTGACGCAAGCTGGGTGCTCGACCATTTCCGCCTATCCTGCCGTTCTAATTAGCGCAACCCTGATAAATGGGGTATTTGTGTTCGGCCCGGCATGGGGCCGGATCGAGGATAAGAGATGACTTATTTCGCTGATGTGAAGACCGCGACGCTCCATTACGACAGCCTCACCCGAGTCGATTTCTGTTTCGAGTGCGGAAAGCAAATTGAGAAAGGCGTCGTTCTTTACGATGGTTACGTAGAGCTTCACTCGGCGAAGACAATCTCCCTTCACCCAGCATGTGCGGCATTACTTGGCCAGCGACTAATTGCTGATGGATATCTGAACCGTTACAAAAACTGACCCCGAATATCTCGGCGGGCAGAGGAAGCTCAGGCCCGCCGGACTTTGAAGTGCAGCATCGCCTTGATGCTGTGGCAGTAATCCTGAAGCCGCTCGTAGGCCTTGTATTTGGCCTGACTTCGAGTGGCTGCCCAAACCCTGACCAGATCTTCGCGAGCCTCGCGGTTCCAGTCGAGGTCCTCCCAGTCATGCTTGAACGGCAGGACCAGCCACTCCTTCAGCGGCAACGTATCGGCCATGTCGCCGTACTGCATTTCGTGGGTGGGGTGGTAATTGCCGATCCGTTTTTTCGGGTCTTCATCCAGCACCACGCCGATGTAGTGACCGCGATCTGCCAGGATGACGCCGGGCTTGCCGTAGGCGATGACGCGGCGGCCGATTTCGGCGGGCACCTGATAGTGCTGCCGGACGTATGCGCAGTTGTGGGTCATGGATTATCTCCAGTCAGGCGCCGCCCTCCGTGACCGGATACGCAGCGTGGGTAGGGGTTATTTCGGAATTTCGATTTCGTCTTCAGGTTCTGGCGGATCGTCGGCAAGCGACTTCATGCCGGCCTCCTCAATCAGTCGCGACACCTTTTCGGTAACTACATAAGGTGTCGTGACACAACGCAGCATCTTGGCCTGGGTATCGAAGTCGGCGGCGATCAGGTTCATCAGCAGCAGTTGATAAACCTCCTGCTGGTTGTTGATGCCGTGCGCGGCCATGACTCGCTTGAGGTCGGGCTTGAACACCCCGGCCACTTCAACCGTAAACTTCTCGACGCCCAATGCAGCATCCTTTGCTGCTGCCTTCTCGCGCTTTTTCTTCTGCTTGATGGCTTCCTTCGTCGGCTCCTGTACTTCGGCCATGGCCTACCTCTTCAATTCCGCTGGCCGGCAAGTCCAGCCAGGTCTGTCGTTTGCGTTGTTGGGTGCGAAAACGTCTCACGCTGCGACCTTCACCTAATGCCAGGCGCCGGCGGCGTAGAACAGTTTCGCGGCTTGGGCTTCGTCCATCGATATCTCGTCCGGAATGGCGATCCAGCCCGATGCGATCAGATGGTTCGGGTTCGCGCTGTTGCGCAGTTCCAGGTAGTAATGCTCGATGGCATCGGTCAGGCGCTCGACCTTGTAGATGCCCTCGGGCGAGATCTCCACCGACTCGATGTACTCGGCGCCGCGCTCGTCTCGACACATGGCGGCGATGTAGATCGTCCAGCGGTAGGAGAAATCGAAAATCGCGTTGGCGATCGCCAGACTGCGGATCTGCTTGCAGCTCTTCCAGTTCGCCATGATCTGGCTGCCGCTGGGGTCGATGTTCACCACCGCGACGTGGTTGGTGCGCAGCAGCGCCCGGCAACTGCGTTCGGCCCGGGCGAAACCGTTGTTGGGTTTGCGTTTCGACTTCATAGCGAGTCCGCCATTTTGCGCAGCGCCTTGCGTTCGGCCGCCGAGATCGGCTTCGGCCGTCGCTTGAGGACCGTTTCAGGGTTCTACCCAGTGCCGCCGTGCAGGCCTGGGCTTTATCCGCGCCGCCGGCAGCTCTTTGAAGGTGCTGCCGGGTCGCGCCCAGAAGTCGGCCATCGCAGCCGCGATTCGATCCGACTCAGTCTGCTTTTCACGAACTGCGTTGAGGTTGAGGCTGATCATGCTCAGGCTCCTAATCGATGGGCTTGTGCCCGCGCTTTATCCGCTACTTCGTCAACCATCCGGCCAAGCTCCAAATTGAACTGGACCAGCTCTTGATGAAGCATCGCGATGTACTCGTCATCGCGCTTGATGGTCTCGATGTACAAGCGGCAGTCTTCATCTTGGCGCGGATCGAACGACAGGAAATCCCACCATTCCCGGCCCGTGACGAACATGCAGCCCTGAACCTGTGGCTTGTGTTCGTCCGGCATTCCTTCGAGCCAGGTGCGAACGTGGACGGCTTCATTGAACGGACACTTCGATTCAATGCCGCCGTCCTCGCCGATCAAGCCGTCCGGCGAGCAGCCCAGCCAGTCGTATTTTGGGTGAACCACAAAGCCCGATTTGATGACGGTGTTGCCGGTCAGAATTTCGTAAAAGTCGTGACTCGACTGCTCGACCTCGGTACCCCACGCCATCGACTTGCTGCTGACCGAATGCTTCGATCGGTTGGCCAGTCTTTCGAAGGCCAACTCGCGCATGTAAGTGGTGCGAGCCGCGAGCGGCTTGCGCTTTCCGTGCTTGTCACGATCACCCCAAGCAATCACATCCTTGAACCTGCTTGCCGTTAGGCGCCCGCTGCGGTCCTGATGCCACTGCTCGGTGCGTTGAAGGTCTACTGAGGCGTTCATTGCTCGCCGCCTTGCACATCGTCGTTCGCATTGCCGTTTGAGCTTTCGTTGAGGGTTGTGAACTCTGCCTCAATTGTCTGTGCAATCGACTTCAGCTCCCCGTGACGTGTCACGCCAATTGCGCCACGCTGCTGCGGTTTGAGTGCCTTCCAGGCTTTTTCGTAGCCATCAATTCCTTGTTCTTGAGCGATCTTTGTGAGCTGCTCGAACAGGTCCGCAGTTGCGTCGGTGGCGTCGCCCTGAGGAACCGACGCAGCTCCCACATCTGCTGGCTTTTCGTTGGTAGATCGTGGGGTAACATCCGTTTCCGGAAGCGCGTAGCCGTCGTCCAGCTCGTCACGGGTGTACACGCCCAGAATCACGTCGGGGCAATACAGACGTGCCCATTTTTTCAGGGCCAGGTATGCGATCTGCTGCTTCGGATCGTCCGCCCAGAGCGTGGAGTTTCGGGTTCGAGCCTGAGTCATCAAGGTGGTCAGTTCGCGTGGAGCGTCTTCGCCAACGAACGTAGCCCAGACGCGGACGCCGAGGCCTTTCTCGTCGTTTATGTTCCAGTTTGGGACGCGGTATTTCTTCGGCTGTCCGTGATCATCCATTTGCTTTTTGCTTTCGATTTCACGGAAGTTGCCAATGATCTTGTCCCAGTCGCCAAACCACTCGTAATGGATTCGATCAAGGGTCGGCGCTCGCGTGGTGATAACCGCATTGACCAGCTGCGCTTCATAGCTCAACTGACCACCGTTCACGATGAACGTCTTCTGCGCAACCTGGAATGGGTTCATTCCCCATTGCATAGACTGCATGATCACTGCCATGCAGTCGGCAGTGTTGCCGTGGAAATGCTTCGGCAGGGTGGTTTTGCCGCCTGCCATGATGCCTGCGAGTTCAGTCATCGACTGCATGCTGTCGCGATTGAGGATCAGGCCCATCGGGCTTGTGTCCATTGGTACGGTAGCAATCTGGGTTTGAGCGTTCATTCCTAACTCCATAGCCGACGACTTTGGCCGGCCTCCGGGGTGATTTCAGGGTTTGTTAGAACGACAGGGCGCGCAGCCAGGCCGATGCTTCGTCATTGGTGACGCAGAAGGCCATGGCCACGACCTCGACCACTTCGGCGGCGCTCGGCATGTTCGAGTCGGCGACTTCGTCAGCCGCTGGAGCCGAATCAACTTCGACTGCACCTGCTGGCAATGTGTTGGTAACGGCGGGTGTCGTGATGACGTCTGCAACCGAAGCGGGTGCTGCAGCCAGTGCGCGCAGGCGAGCCAATTCTTCTTGGTCACGCTGATACTGCGCATCACGTTCGCGCTGCTGGCGCTGCTGTTCTTCTTGCTGCTCACGCTGCTGGCGTTGTTGCGCTTCCATATCGCGGCGCTGCTGGTCGAGTTCATCCTGCTGCTTCTTCAAACGCAGGCGATCTTCCTCGGCGCGCTGCTTGCGCAACTCTTCTGCTTCAGCATCGGCGATGCGTTGCTTCTCACGCAGTTCATCCAGCTCTTTTTGTTGGGCCAGCAGCTTGGCTGCCGCCTCTTCGCGGTCAACAGCAGCCCTTTGCAGTACTTCAAGCTGATCAATAGCGTTGTCTCGGGCAATGGTGGCTTCCGCTTCGAACTCGGCGTATTCGTCTGGCAGGATTACCGACTCTTTGACGCTCAGAAGGACGTTGGCAACATCGGCAGCGCTACGGCTTGCATATGCAGCAGCGACGGAGCTGAAACGATTGATTTTTGCCCGAATGGCGTCGACACGCTCAGCCTCGACACGCTCGCGTTCGGCCTTGGCGTCAGCGGCGCGCTTTTCTTCGGCCTTGATTGCCTCGTCTACAGGCGCTTCGATCGCCAGTACGCGATCCTTCAACGCCTCACCGAATTCCTTCACCTGGTTGACGCGAGCCTGCGCGTCTTTAACCGCCTGTTGATAGGGAATCAGCGCCGTTTTCGTGGTATTGGCCAAGGCGTAGCGGACATCGCGAATATCCACGCGAACTTCCTTCGCATTCGCCAAGCCCTCACTTGTAGAGCAGTCGACAACGAGGTTCGCGTAGGTCGTTTCCAATCGGACGATTTGTTCTTCATGCGGCCGATATTCGGCGATATCGGTGACAGCTACTTTTGGCGCTACAGCGGTCATTTCGATGGACTCTTGCAAAGGTGCTTGTTGGGCTTTTGCGGACATGACGGTTCCTTGCCGCGCCGAGCGCAGCTTGTGGTGGTGTTGCTTATTGAGTGATGCGATCGGCGAGGGCGCTGAGCAGCATCAGGAAGGTGTAAATCGAGAGGACTCGAAACGATCCGCGCCGGATCAGCACGCGGCGCGCCCGCTGAAGACTGGTCATCGGGTGGTGGAGCGCGGCACCTGGCACACGCCGGAGTAATCGCGAGCCGCGCTGTAAGCAGCCATAACCACCAGCAGGCCAGCGGCAAGACACCAGAACATGATTTTCATGGCCGAGCCCTCACAGCGATGCGTCCGCCTTTCATGGTCACCGACAGGCGCTGCGGGAGGCTGTCGACCAGATCCTCGCGCTTGCGGCCGATCACTTCGTTGAAGGGCAGGCCGAAGCCGAGGATCGCGATGCGGCGCTCGATATCGTCGAGCTGCTCATCGACCAAAGTTTTTACCGGAGGCGTTGTCATGCTGCAGCTCCTTGCGAGACGGAGGCGTTGTAGGTGGCGTAAATCTGGTCGATGCGTGCGCGGAAGTGGCGGTGCTCGCTGTCATCAATGGCACGAAGCATGAAGGCCAGGGTGATGCAGGATGTCGCTGCGGCGCTGGCGTTGGGCTTGCCGAGGTCGCGGATCATGTTGCTGATCTCGCCCTCGATCCAGGTCACCGCCGTTTGATGGTCACGCTGCTGGATGTTCATTTGAGCCCCCAGAATTCGCCGTAAGCGACCACCGCTGCCGCAACTCGCTTAGCCCGCGCCTTGCGGTCGACGAGCTCTTGAGCTGCCATCAGCGCCTGACGCTGGGTGAGTTCTTGCGCTGCGGCTTCGTAGTCGTGGAAGTCTTCAACCTGCGGCGCTTTGGGGCGGCCCCATTCATCAAAGCGCCGATCCCACTCTCGGGCCTGCGCACTGTCTGCATAGCTGGTTGTCATGGTCGCCTCCGTGGTGGCGGGTGTTGATCCAACAAAACTCGCAATGCACTCATCCGCTCCGCTGGTTGCCGTTGGGCGCAGAGGGGAGTGCATTCGGGTGGTGTCGGGGAAGGGCGACTAAATCGCTAAAGGAACCAGCGAGCTGGGCCGATACGTCTTGGCATTAATGCCAAATAATTGAGATCTGGAGATCTGAATGTTTCTGAGTAAAGTTCGCAGTGCTACAGCCATCGCGGTGATTGCCCTCGCTTATGCTGTCCCAGCTTCGGCTACCACCGACGTTGTCGCAGACCACAACACTGCGGTTATGGCTGTCGCATCCACCCAGGCATGCGCAAAGAAACACCCAGAAGCAGGTATCACTTTAGAAAAATTCCTGACGGAGCAGAAAGAGGGCATGACTGACGAGATGGCGAAACACATCCGTGATGTTGCTATAAATCCTCGGTACGAAATGGAAGTGAAGCAGTCGATGGAATTCTTCAATTCCAAGGGCGGCCAGAGCTTGCTGGACAGCCTTTGTGGCGGGTTCATCCCCGCGAAGTAAGTGCCTCGCTTGCTCACTTCGCTGTGATTCATTCCTGATGCAGATGGGCGGTTATAGGCCGCAGTTTCGTCCGCATCGGGGTGCGATCTGGCCGGGGCTCAACCGGCATTCGGCGGAAGGGGTAGCCCTGAAGGCGACCGGTTGGCACATCCGCTGCCCGAGACTTAACCTCAGATCACACCCCGATGCGCTCTCATAGAGAGGATCGGGCAGTTAACGGCAGGCTGTCGTGGCGCTGGTTGTTCAGTCGTCGTCGCCGGCTTCGATCATCTTTTCGATGTCGGCGGCGGCCGGCTTCTTCCAGTTTTTGATCTGCCCTGTCTCCAGATCGATGTTCAACATCAGGTAGTCGCCGTAGTGCTCGCCCGGGAAAAAATCCGGCACATAGCCGGTATAGGCGGCCACCTCATCGCCCTGCGCGTCGTGAAGCGTTACGCATACCTGATCACGAACCTTCATACAGGTGCGCAACTCGGTCACGTCGACCTGCACCGTCTTTTGCTGGTTGATTTGCATGCTGCTGTCTCCGTTTGATTTCCCGTCTGGCCCTGTCACCAAGGCCAGCCAGTGAAATCTGTTTTTCTCCCCACCCGCTTACCAGGTCATTCACTCAGTTCGGTCAACACCTCGTCCGCCGTCGCAGTGGGCTGCGCGTGGGCAGGCTTTCGAGCCTGTCGGATCGCCGGTCGCCGGTAGAGGCAAGTGCGGTTTTGTTCATCGGTTTACTGACCTCCCACCGATGGAGCCGGGAGTGACCTAACCGGACTGGCCGGGTAGTCGTTCATGGCGCTTGTTGTTAAAGAGCGGCGGGTCTGTTGAGGTCCTTCGCAGTGGCTATGTGTCGCTGCGATGAGTGAAATATAGGCAATCCCATATTTTATGTCAATGGGTATGCCCATAAATGTCTGTATTCCCATATTTTTGGGCCGAAAAAAAGCCTGCGCTTGGCAGGCTTCATATAGCGTTGATGCTATTTAAACGGTCTGCCGCTCCAAGTCAGAACCGCAATACCGGCATTTCTTGGCGGCGGCCTTGATGGTTTCCGCGCAGAAGGGGCAGTCTTTCATTTCTGATACGGGCTCAGGTGCCCGTTGTGTCGATTCCGGAAAACCACTTGCCATTGCGAACTCTATGGGGCTAGGCCTGCTCAAAGCCCAGATAAAAGCAGCGACCCAGCCGATAAAGGTCCAGCCAGCGAGAAGATTTAGCGCGAATATCGGTGTGGCCTTGGGATGTTCCCCGACAGCGCAGATTGTCGGGTAGAAGTACAGCGCGATCGCGCTCGGAAAGAAAACGATGCTTGCGACCATCGCAAAGCCGTTGGAGCCGCTCCCAATCAGGTAGCTGATCAGGCAAACAATCCCGAGCAAAATCAGGCCTACTATCTTCATGGGTTCCCTCCATCAATTGAGCTGAGATTTTACCATTGGTGGCTGTGCGCCACCATCTTCCCCACCGTCAGTCGTCCCCAATGAACGGCAGCGCTATGCGGGATCTCTATCGCTGCAAATCCACTAGGTACTCGTGATGAACAATGATTGGGAAGCGCAGGCTCTGTCCGCCTGGCGAAAATTACTCCTAGAGCGGAAGTCAGGATGGACGCCGAGGAGCGGTTGTGACGAACTGCTGAAGCCGGCGGACGAATATATGCGCGCCAGCATGATTGGCGGCGATGGCTGGCGGGAATTGGTGGAGAAGGCGACAGCCTTCTGGGCGCACTCGGTTGAGGGATTTGAGGATTGGAAGTAGGGGAGAAGCAGGAAAAGAGGCTGATGGCTCTGTGAAATTTAATTAGTAAAATGCCCGCAAGACGCGGGCATTCAAAAAATATTAATTCAACACAATTTCGAATGACTTTTTGAACTCAAATCCATCGATACTCATGCTTAGATTGTGTATGCCTGATTTTTTGAATTTTACGTTAACAAATTTTCCGGCAATAACTAAAAGTTTTGTTTTTTGATCTTTTGGGATGGGTACGATGCCTTCCGTTAATACGTCACCGGTAGGGCTGGTAATCTTTATTTCAGCTTTTTCTGAATCGGCTAGTCCCTCGAACTCTCCATAAGCAGCAAGAGTATGAAGTGCATGGTCCTGATCTGATGCTTTATCAAGTGTAATAGGGTTGTGCGTTATGCCCATTAATGAGAACTTATCGTTAAGCTCTGCTCTAATGTCGTCGGCAATTATAAGCGTATAATTGGTGTTTTTCTTTTTCATGGTAATCTTCCGCCACTGAATTCAAAATTGATTGCGCTTGAGTTAGCCGCGTGGCTAGATGAAGGCTCTGTCATTGTAGGGAAAAAAGCAGTTTGTGCAGCAATTACAACATCCTTGATAAATGACAGTACTGGAGATTCCACCACCTTTTCTGGCTCAGTGGATTGGATATATATCTCAGTTTGTACCGAAGCAAGGGCCCTGCGCTGCTCATCGGCCTTGACTAGGGTATCTATCAAGGCGGGCTTAACGTCTAGAACCCTAAGCATGTTATCAACAGCCACTGACTGTTTAATGATGCCGGACTCATACTTTGAAAAGGCGTTGCCGCCTCCTCCAATAATCGCGGATGCCATCCGTTGCGAAAGTTTTAATTTTTTTCTTATTCTAAAAACTTCGTGCGTAGGCAGAAGTCCATCAACCGCGCGCTGAAAGTTCACGGCAAGTAATTTGTTTTGCTTTGTTTGATTGTGCGTTGCTACAGAGGATCCGCAAACGTCACATTTCGAACTTTCAAAAGTGTCCGCCATGCATTTAACATTTTTATAGCTAATTTCCCTGGAGAATTTATAGCTATGCAGATGACCTTCACAGCATACGGGGCATATGTCTAAATTGTTCATAATTTATCTCTATGAACTGAAAAGAATAGTATCATCGAACCTAGTTTGTTTATTGAGAATTTCAAATAATAACTACATTGACGAACATCTCTTTCCGAGGGAAGCTTCTCAGCTTTCCGAATTCGGTACGAATCAGCTTCGAACCATGGGCTGTCAGGCGAAAATTTACACCATTCGGATCCGTTGTAATGTCTCTGACTAAGAGACATAACCAAGTCCGCCAGATCTTGCTCGTCCATGCAATAATCAATCATCTCTCCTGATCCATCCTCTGTGGCGACGTGAATGCCCTTGTATCCCTTCGCGCGGATCAGAGCATGCACAATCGTCAAATCGTGGCATGGGCCATCAGCAATTTTCCGCTCTGCATCGGTTGGATGCGGCCTGGATGGTGGCAGGCGTTTGCCAGTATTAACCATAATGGGTACAAACGCTAGACATTGCTTGTATCTTCCTTGTTCCCTTAGCAATCCAAAAAACACTAGGCTCGTCGGATTTTCCCAGTCAAAAGTTAGGTGAAACTGAATTGTATGATGGCCTAGTGCTAGGCGTCTAATCTGCCTTGAAAAGCAGAGCAGATGCCATCAGCGCGAGTACATCGCCCACCAGAACACATGCCCCAGAATCGAGATCTGTTGCTCCTGGATCTGCTGGAACGTGTAGTCCTCATCCGGGTGCTCGTCACGGTTGAAGCTACGAAGGCGAAGACCGGTAGGGATGCGATAGACCTGCTTCACGCGAAGCTGGCCGTTGTGGTTGATTGCGTACATCTCGCCGTCGACGATATCGCCCAGGGAGTTTTTCCCCACGTTCACGCCGACGGTGGCGCCGTCGCGCAGCACAGGCACCATGCTGTTGCCACCGACCTTCACGCACTTCGCATTGCTGAACTGAACGCCGTTGTGGCGCAGGTCCTTCTTGTTGAAGCGCAAGCGTGAGTTGGCGCTTTCCTCAATTGCAAACCTGCCAGATCCCGCCGCCAGTTCGACTTCATGAAGGAAGGGGACGTAGACCTCATCGTCATCGAGTGGGGTTTCGTCATCCCAGGTTTCGATGCTGCCAAGTTTCACGCTGGGCTGGATGCGTTCAGCCTGATGATCAGACACACCCTTGATCATGTCACCGATACCTTCAGCCAGCCACATCGGGGACACGCCACATACAGAGGCGATCTGGGCTGCGAAGGCTGTAGCTTTCGATTTTCCCCTCTCCAAATCGGAGATCGAGGTCTGTGTGAGTCCGGCGCGCTCAGCAAGCTCAGTCTGATTGAGCTTGGCGTGGCGACGGGCTGCTTTGAGTCGGTCTTTAAATTCCATCCGTGAAGTATTACGGGCGCTCCCATACCCTTGCAAATCGGTATTCCCATAACCTACTATATGGGTATTCCCGTATGGAGGGGCGTCATGAACGCAATTTACAAGGGCCTCGTTGACTACTTCGGCACCCAGGAGGCCACCGCCGAAAAGCTCAAGGTTGATCAAAGCACCGTTTCCGGCTGGGTTCGGGGGAAGCACGGCATGTCTCCGGTTATTGCCAAGCGAGCGGAGGCGTTGACCGAAGGTGCTTTCAAAAAAGAAAACCTTTGCCCGTCGTTTCCTTGGGCCGAGATGGCCGCCTAAGCGACATCCCTGTCCGCCAATCCGTTGAAGCCAGATTAGAAGAGAGCAGTCCCCATGGAAACGTCCAGTCCAAGACATAGCGCCCAAACCCGCGACCAAGTGCTGGTCGCCCACGCTCAAAACCAGATCGCACGCACCAGCTTGAGCCAGGACGATTTCGCCCAAGCCCTGAGCCGGGAGATCTGCCTGCGAATTCCCGCCGCCAAGATCGTTCAGTCAAAAGTCCCAGACTTCAATGAGTTGGCGCGCCTGAACGATGTTGGCGAATTCGTGAAGGCGACAGGCCGCTGGTTAAAGCGCGTGCAGCGCTGGCTCTCGGGCGATCAGGAAATGCCGTCTTGGCTGGAAGAGGCCTGGGTGAATGCACTGGAGCCTGAGTTTCGCGACAACTGCATCAATGAGTTGGCCGGTCGCCACGGCCTGACTGGTGCCCGCCAGATGCAGAGCGATCACTGTGCCAACAAAAGCTTCGGTGCACTGATCCGGGCTCTGGGCGATGTGATCGATACCGGCAGCGAAGTCTTTGATGACCAGGTGATGTGCGAAGAGGACCTGCCGCACCTGCCGGCGTTCGCTGAGCAATGCCGTCAGGTCGAAGCCCGGGCGGGGGAGTTAGGACGGAAGGCCGAAACCCTGCTTGCGAAACACAAACCGAATTTGAAGCTTGCCTGAATCGCAGGCACAAAAAAGCCGGGATTGCGCCCCGGCTAATTCATTACCACTTGATGAGGCCGATTATGCATAGCCAACCTACTTCAAGCAATACCCCCAACAGTGTCGCGACACGTTTTTCGAATTCTGAAAACGTGTCGCGTACCACCATGTCCTCGCGCGAGATCGCCGAACTCCTTGATGTCCGCCATGACAACGTGAAGCGAACCATCGAGCGCCTCTCGGAAAAAACGGTGGTGAGGTTTACTCCATCGGAGGAAACCTCCCATCAAGGGCCAGGTTCACGGCCCGTTACTGTTTACCTGGTAAACAAGCGCGACAGCTTCGTCGTGGTTGCCCAGCTCAGCCCAGAGTTCACCGCCGCGCTGGTGGATCGCTGGCAGGAGCTGGAAGGGCAGATCGCTCAGCCTCGCGAACTCTCCCGCATGGATCTAATCCAGATCGCGTTCGAGGCTGAGCAGCAGCGTCTGCAGCTGTCGATCCAAGTCGAAGCCCAGGCCTCGAAAATCCACTCCATGGAGAACCTGTTCAAGGAGGGGATGACGCACACCCAATTCTGCAAGGGCCTCAATGGGGTCAACGTCATGCAGGTGGGCAAGTTCCTTGAGGACCGCAACTGGCTCTACAACGAGAGCAAATCCGGCCTGCGCTTCCGTGTGGCGTCCTACGCCCGCGACAAGTACATGACCGAGCATCAGCACGAAGTCACTCCACACGGCAAAGAGCCGTTCGTTTCCTTCACGCCCGTCCTGCTCAAGAAGGGTGCCGTGCGCCTGTACGACCTCTACTTGACCGGCGAGCTGCCAATGAAGAAGACCTGGGACGGGCTGTTCACCCATGACAAAGCACTGAGGGCCGCGTAATGGCCGGGGACTGGATCAAAATGCGAATCGACCTTCAGACACATCCGAAAGTTTTCCGCATGGTGTCCGCATTGAAAGCGGACAGACTTCGGATCATTGGCGGACTGCACATTGCGTGGAGCATCTTCGACACTCATTCCGACGACGGCGTGCTGCACGGTTACAGCGTCGACGCTATGGACGCGGTAGTTGGCTGGCCGGGCTTTACCCAGGCCATGATCGAGGTGGAATGGGCATCCGTGCAGGAAGACGGAAGCCTTGTAATGCCTCGCTTTGACGAGCACAACGGTGCCAGTGCAAAGCGCCGGGCCAACGACAGCGAGCGCAAGCGTAACGACCGCAAAAACAACTCTGTCCGCAATGTGTCCGCAAGCGATGCGGACAAAACGCGGACCAGAGAAGAGAAGATAAGAGAAGAGAAGAAAGAGCAAGATCAAAAGCATGGTGCTGGCGCACCGACGAAGTCTGGCAAATTCGATCCGCTCACTGCCAAGCCTGAGAACGTCTCTGAAAAGGCGTGGGCCGACTGGTGCCAGCACCGCAAGGAAATCCGCAAGCCGCTGACCGCCAAGAGCTGTGAGCAGCAGGCCAAGGCCTTACTGGGCCATGCCGCGCCGGATCAGGTGCTCGCCACCTCCATCTCCAACGGCTGGACCGGCATCTTCCCGGACAAGGTCGCCAGCAACGTGCACCCGTTCCCGCAGTCCCGCCACACTGGCTTCGCTGAACGCGATTACACCTCTGGCCTGAAAATGCGGGAGGACGGCAGCTATGCGCTCTGAACCAGTCCAAGCAACTCCAGAACTGCCGCCGGGCACTCGCATCCAGCCAGCTGAGTGCGAAACCCACGGCGCCTACGAGCAGAAGGTCTATGCCGTGCTGGGTCGCGAGCTCAGAAGCAATTGCCCTGAGTGCAGCCGTATTGCTCGCGAGAAAGCCGACGCGGCCGAGAAGGCCAACAAGGCGATGGAGCTGCGCATGTCCCTCGCTCGCAAGCTGGGCGACGCGCTGATCCCGAAGCGTTTCACCACTCGTACCCTGGGCAACTACCAGGCCGAGAATGATGGCCAGCGCAAAGCCCTCCGGTTCTGCCAGCACTACGTGCAGATCTTCGACGAGATCCTGAAGACCGGTCGCTGCATGGTGCTGATCGGCAAGCCCGGTACCGGGAAAACGCACCTTGGCGCCGGCATGGCCAATGAGCTGCTGCACAACACGTCGCGCACGGCCGTGTACCGCACTGTCGGCGCAATCCTTCAGGCGATCCGCTCCACGTACGACAAGCACAGCGAACGCAGCGAGGCCGAGATTCTGTCGAGCCTGATCGATCCCGATCTGCTGGTACTGGACGAGGTAGGCGTGAGCAAGGAGCAGCCGAGCGACTTCGAGCTGACGACGCTGTTCGCAATCATCAATGGCCGGTACGAGCAGGAGCGCCCCACGGTGGTGATCTCCAACCTCGAAGCCAGCCAGTTGCCGGCCGCCATGGGTGACCGCTGCGTCGACCGTCTGCGCGAGGGCGGAATGATCGTTGTCCCGTTCGATTGGGAATCTCAGCGCGGCAAGGAGGGTTTCTGAAATGACCATCGACAAACAAAAACTCCAGAAGCTGCTTTGGGCCGAAGCCGCGTCCTACCGTGCCGACTGCGCAGACTGGAAGCGCAACACCGAGGCGCTGCAGGAATTCCTCGGGGAGAAGACCGTTGAGGAGGTGGCGCTGGAGCTGCTGGCCGAGAATGAAGCGCTGCGCAAGGCTGCGCTGGAGGCCCGCGAATTCATTCTTCACGAAGCCGAGGTGCGTGGGCTGCTGGATGAAAACAATGAGGTTTCCTTCAGGCACCCAAGACGCCAAGCGGCCATCGTATCCATCGATGCCGCCATGAGCAAAGCGGTGCAGCCATGACCGACAATATCAGCGTCAACTGCCAGGCCAAGCTCTCCGAAGCCATCACCGCGCTCAGCACCATGTTCCGCGACAAGAAGTTCGTCGTCGTATCGCTGCGCCCGGGAAAGGACCGCACGCTCGACCAAAACCGGCTGTGGTTCGCGATGTACAAACGCATCGCAGAGATGACCCAGATCGGCGACGAGGCTGATGCCCGCCGGTACTGCAAGTTGCACGTCGGTGTGCAGATCCTTCTGAACGAGGATGCCGGTTTTCAGACGGAGTGGTACCGCGTCATGCGCCACCTCCCGTATGAGACGAAGCTGGCCATGATGGGAGGCTGCAAGCTATTCGGCCCGGACGGCTTTCCCGTTACCAGCCTGTTCAATCGCGCTCAAGGCGTGGCGTACACCGACCGGATCGTCGCGCGCTTCGCTCAGCAGGGTGTGTACTTCGATGATTTGCTGAGCCAGGAGGCCGCATGACGATTGAACGGAAGCAGCCCAAACCGAAGAAATGCCGAGTCGCTACCTGCAGGGCCTCATTCGTCCCGTCGCGGATGGGGCAGGCCGTTTGTAGTCCGGCCTGTGCGGCAATTGATGCCCCGCGTCATCGAGAGAAAGCTCGCAAGGCAATCGACCAGTGCGAGCGCCGCGAGATCAAAGTCCGTAAGGAGAAACTGAAGAGTAGGGCGGAGCACATGCGCGAAGCCCAGGCCGCGTTTAACGAGTGGGTCCGCCTGCGTGATTCCGATCGCCCTTGCGTGAGCTGCGGTCGCCACCATGAAGGCCAATACCATGCTGGACACTATCGCTCTGTGGGAGCGAACCCCGAGCTGCGATTCGAACCGCTCAACGTGTGGAAGCAGTGCGCGCCATGCAACACGCACCTGTCCGGCAACCTGGTGAATTACCGGCTTTCGCTCCTGCAGCTGATCGGCCCGGAAAAGGTCGATTGGCTGGAAGGGCCGCACCCGGCCTGCAAGCAAACCGTCGAAGAAATCAAAACCATCAAGGCCGAATGCCGAGCCAAGACCCGCGAACTGAAGAGGGCTGCAGCATGATCTATCCAAGTGTTCTGAACGCAGTTGTCTCGGCCCTCGCGGCTGAGGCGATCGACAACACCAGCAAGCAGGCGTGGCAGAAGTTGTACAACTCTGCCGACGAGGAGGAGGGCGGCGATCTGGCTACCTTGGTCCGCTCCCGTGGCGCTGACACCATCGACCGCACTCAGGTGGACTGCTGGGTGTCGGCCCGCCTGCACAGCGCGCTTGAGCAAAAGCACTGGGATGCGCTGGTGGCGAAGTACAGCACTCATAAGGGGCGTAAGGTGCAAGCCATCGCGGCGCTGCAAACGCAGATCAACACACCGGCGCCGAAGCTGTTCCTGTTCAAGGCGAGCACTGCATGGGCCATCCCGCAGTTGAAGGGCGCGCGGCCGAAGGTGGCGACCTACGTGTCTGTCGAGATCCCAATTGATGCGCCAGAGTGGCGCCGCGAGGCTGTGGTGAAGGCTGCGCTGGCTGCAGGTCAGGCGAAGGTGAAGCGTGACGGTTCCCGATCCGCCGACATGATCGTACTCAAGGACAGCTTTTACGACATGAACACCTGGGACAACGACGGCACGCCGGAGTCGACTCGCCGCCGGTGGCGTCAGGATATCCGCAAGGCTGCTGACGACCTGGTGAACGAAGCTTTGGCACATGCCGCCGACATTCTCGGAGGCGAGGGTTTGCTGATCGAACAGGCTGCGTGATTGCCTGTTGACATCAGTGAGCGAATGAGCGAAATTAATCCCATCCTGTCATTCCTGCGTGCGGTTGGGAATGATAAAAAAGCCCAGCCAAAGCGCTGGGTTTTTTTATGGAGTTTGAAATGGAATCAACCCAAATGGCTGCCGCGATCCTAGGGTGGGGCGATATAGCAAAAATCGTTCTGGCGAGCGGTGTGGTGGCAGCATTGATCGGCTGGCTTAAAGACTGGATTTTCAAGAGTCGAGACCAGCGAAAGGAAGCAAAGTTTGCGGCAATTGAGGTTGTTGGAAAGCTGGACCACTACGCTCGTGAATCAAGCCGTAACGTCAGACGTTATCGTGAAATGAGCGCCCAGCTAGACGTGCACGTTCACTATCAAAATTGGCCCCCGTGTGCTTATCCTGAACTTGAAGTTGGTAGAGACTCTTTAAAGTCAATCGATACTGATCTCGCGAGCGAAGTCGCATGGTTTGCGACCACCAAGGAGCACGCGGATGAATACCTTTTTTATATCTATGATCAATCTGTAGATCCCGTGGAAGGTCCTGATTCTAGGGCAACGGTGATAGGCTTCATGGGTTATGAAGCTTACCTATTGGCTTGCAAACTGCGGAAGCATTACGACCTAATGGCTTATGCGACGCGGTGGGAGCTAGCCGGTGACTTTGAGGATTTGCACAGTGATTGGAAGAAGGTAAAGAAAGAAACGGCTGATCGCTTGAGTTACCAACGCGCAACGTGAAATAGCTTTCCAAATCATCCCGAGCCTCTGCACTTGCAGGGGCTTTTTCGTTCTTGTCTCTGATAGAGTGGCACTTTGTCATCGCGGATGGGAATCGTATGTCGAAGTACCACATCAATGAAGGTCGTGGCTCCAGAACCGGCCAGAAACTCTATCAGGTGTTCATCGGCGGGAAGACCATTGGCAATCCGTATCCATCCCGAGAGCAAGCCGAGGGCTATATCAAGCTTCTTGAGCAGCGTGATGCGGAAGCTGAGGCCGAGCGCCAGAGAGAAGCCGAGGCTAAGCTCCATCAGGAGGCTGAGGCGGAGAAGCAGCGGAAGAAAAGCAGATCAGGTCCGTCCTTCGGGATGTGACAATCCCAACACCAAGAGCCCGGCTTTTTGCCGGGCTTTTTTATTCCTGACTCCCTGACGGGGAGGAACCGAGATGCCAAACATGCCAGACAAACCAGACACATGGGCGATAGCGCTTGCGTGGTTGAGCCAGCATTCGCCGATCCTCTATGCGGCTGCGCTGTCCTGCGCCATGGCCGTCTTGCGGATCACTTATGGCGGCGGTACACGTCGCCAAATGTTGGTGGAAGGTGCCATCTGCGGTGGCCTGACCCTTACCATCATCAGCGGCCTGGACTTCTTCGGCCTACCACAGAGCATGGCTACTTTCGCCGGCGGCTGGGTTGGCTTCCTGGGAGTGGAGAATATCCGCAACATCGCGGATCGGGTGACTGAATTCAAGCTGCCGAGCCGCAAGCCTGAATAATCCGCGACACGTTTCGCGAGTCAGCAAATTGTGTCGCGCTAACCATTTTAGAGGCCGGATAATGGGGCTCGAACGCCCATACAGCGATCTAACGAATCTTTGCTGTTTTCGAGCTTCTTGATCGCTTCTTGGCGCCGCTCTCCACGAAGAGAGAACACGTCTATATCGGAAATCGCTAGCTGTCGTTCCATATGAGCTACAGCATTCTTGTAAGGCTCGCAGCGCTTATCAGCTTCCGTGAGGTCTTTGTAGATTTGAGCTTCGGCTTTTGATTTTTCAGCCTCATGGTTAGCGGATGCAGTCTGTTTCCTCGTGTCGTCTAGCAATGCCTCAATTACTGCGACACGAGTTTGACTTTCGCGTAGAGAGTCAGTCAGCCCCTTGTTCGTGGCTCTGAGTTCATTGGCGATCGTTCTCGACTCATTGAGTGCATCTGTTAGGTTTTTCACATCGCTGCGTAGTTGCCCCCGCTCTTCTACGACATTCAAACCGTAAATTACGAAGGGCATGATTGCCGCAAGCAGTGCAGCATTTGCCAGCAAGCTTACGAACAGGAATTTTGGTTTCGAGAGGGGTGGTGTTTTGCTTCTTGTCATTGGTACGGGCTCAAGATTGGGGCGAGCTACTAAATACAACTTTGGGCAGACGCATATTGCTAGGCTTAGAAAGCGGCTGCGGTCTGGGCAGATAGGTGTGCCGCAGGTGAGTGCGGCACGGGTTGATCACTTCACCTTCAGCGCTTCTTGGATTAAGTCGGCGTAGCTGGAAAGTCGTTTCATTTCCGCCTCAAGGTTTATCCCGGAGTTGGAAGCGCTATATGACGCGATCACCTCAAGCGCGGCTGCGACAGCCTGTGGTCTTGAAACGGCCGGAGTATCAATAAACTTTCCGGCGGTCAGTACTGAGTCAATTAGTGATGCCATGTTGCTTTCCTTGCATTGAATTGATCCTCACCAATACCGGCAACCCGCCACTATTTCAAGCTTTAGGTGACCCATGGATAGGCCACACCCTCCAGCGTCCCTGTCTGAGCTGTCTGATCTATCCAGCTTCGGTATCCGCCTCATCCCTGCGCCCGAGGTGTGGGAATGGCTTCAGACCGAGATCCTTGCCGACACCGGCAGCATCCACAACGAAGAGCACGCCCATCTTATTGATGCGGACATTCGTGTGATGTGGGCGTCTTCTGCCTTCACGAAGAAGGGGCGCACGGTGGTAGGCCAAGCCGAACAGGTAGCGTTCCGCGCGGGTGGCTGGCAGAAGGCTCGGATGGAGCAACAGATGCTGGATTGGTTCGGCGATGTGCCGGCCTACATCATCACGCTGGCCGCTGACTACTGCGCGGATTGCTCTGACGCTGACTTCTGCGCACTGGTCGAGCATGAGCTGTACCACATCGCTCAGGCGACCGATCAGTACGGCGCACCCAAGTTCACCCAGGAAGGGTTGCCCAAGCTTGAGATGCGCGGACACGACGTTGAAGAGTTCTTCGGTGTAGTGCGTCGCTATGGGGCGAGCGCTCAGGTGCAAGAGCTGGTGGACGCTGCAAACAATCCTGCCGAGGTGGGGAAATTGAACATATCGAGGGCCTGCGGAACCTGTCTGCTCAAGTCGGCCTGACTTTGACAGTACTTTGACGGATGCCCACTTATGGCCGCACTCAGAGACGAGGTGAAAGCCTTTGTCGTACAGGCTCTCGCCTGCTTTGACACGCCATCGCAAGTGGTGGCGTCCGTCAAAGAAAGATTCGGGCTCGAAGTGACCCGCCAGCAATGCGAGGCATACGACCCAACCAAGTACGTTGGACGCAACCTGCACGTGAAGTGGCAGACGCTGTTCAACGACACCCGCAAGAGGTTTCGCGAAGAGACGGCCGAGATCCCGATCGCCAACCGAGCGTTCCGGCTCCGCGCCATGAATCGGTTTGTCGAACGGGCGGAGTCGCTGAAGAACATTGGCCTGGCCATGCAGATCCTTGAGCAGGCCGCGAAGGAAGTCGGCGACGTTTACGTCAATCGCCACCGGAAGGATGAGCCAGACGATGAGCCGGCAATCCCGACGCGCATTCAGGTCGACGTAGTGGATGCGAGGAAGCCGAATGCCGAGCCTTAACGTTCCGCAGTCGCAGTTCCTCCTCTTGCCCCACAAGTTTCGCGCATTCGTTGCTGGCTTCGGCTCCGGGAAGACCTGGGTTGGTTGCTCGGCGCTCAGCAAGCATTTCATGGAGTGGCCGGGCGTCAACGCTGGTTACTTTGCACCGACTTACCCGCAGATTCGAGACATCTTCTATCCCACGATGGAGGAGGTTGCATACGACTGGGGGCTGAAGACCAAGATCAACCAGGCGAACCATGAAGTTCACATTTACAGCGGCCGGCAATATCGCGGCACTGTGATTTGCCGGTCGATGGAGAAGCCGCAGACCATCGTCGGCTTCAAGATCGGCCACGCTCTGGTGGATGAGCTGGACGTATTGACGTCGATTAAGGCTCAACAAGCCTGGCGCAAGATCATTGCTCGGATGCGGTACAACATGCCCGGGCTGAAAAACGGCGTGGACGTGACCACAACGCCGGAAGGCTTCAAGTTTGTCTTTCTCCAGTTCGTGAAGCAATTGCGCGACAAGCCAGCGCTGAAGGACATGTACGGTCTGATCCAGGCCAGCACCTTCGACAACGAGCTGAACCTGCCTGATGACTACATCGCCTCACTGATGGAGTCGTACCCAGAGCAACTGATCCGCGCGTACCTGAACGGCCAGTTCGTCAACCTGACGTCCGGATCGATCTACCACGCCTACGACCGCAAGCTGAACCAGTGTTTTGACACTGTGCAGCCCGGCGAGCCGCTGTTCATCGGCATGGACTTCAACGTAGGCAAGATGGCGGCGATCACCCACGTCAAACGTGATCAGGGGCTGCCGCGCGCCGTGGACGAGTTGATGGATGGCTACGACACGCCGGACATGATTCGTCGCATAAAGGAGCGGTACTGGGAACACACCGGCAACGACTACAGAAAGACCTGCGAGATCCGGATCTACCCGGACGCCTCCGGCGATTCACGTAAGTCGGTCAATGCCAGTCTTACCGATATCGCCATGCTCAAGCAGGCAGGCTTCACGGTCATCGCGCCGGCGGCCAACCCGCCGGTGAAGGACCGAATCAACGCCATGAACGCCATGTTCTGCAACGCGCAAGGCGAGCGCCGCTACCTAGTCAACCCATTTACGTGCCCGACCTACGCCGACGGACTGGAACAGCAAATCTGGGCGCCCAACGGTGAGCCGGACAAGAGCCAAGGCAACGACCACGCCAACGACGGCGGTGGTTACTTCATTCACCGCGAGTACCCGATCGTTAAACCGGTCACCTCAATGAAAATGGGAGTCGCCCGATGACGGACGTCACTTTTACTCGTCCCGAGTACAAGACGGCACAGTACCGCTGGCGCTTGGTGCGCGACGTCTGCAAAGGGTCGGAAACCATCAAGGAGGCCGGCGATCGATATTTGCCAAGACCGAACGCCGCCGACACCAGCCGAGATAACAGGGATCGCTATGAGGCGTACAAGAAGCGCGCGGTCTTCTACAACGCCACTGGTCGCACGAAGCACAGTCTGGTGGGGGCGGTGTTCCGTACCTGGCCGACCCTGACTGTCCCCGGCGCCCTCGACTACGTGTCAAAGGACATCGACGGTCAGGGCGTGAGCGTTTACCAGCAATCGCAATCGGTCATCGGGCACCTACTCGAAGTGGGGCGCCACGGACTGCTGGTGGACTACGCCGCAGTCGAGGCTGGAACTGTCAGCAAGGCCGATGAATTATCCGGCCGTGCCCGGGCGAACATCGCCAGCTACACCGCAGAATCAATCATCAATTGGAAGACGCGCCAAGTCGGCGGCCAGCACCTGCTCAGCCTCGTCGTACTACGCGAAACCGTCGACGTCGATACCGACGATGGTTTCGGTAGTGAGCAGGTCGTGCAATACCGTGTACTACGCCTTGATGTCTCCGGCCAGTACACGCAGGAAGTGTGGGAGGAGGGTTCAAGTACGACAACTCAGAAGGTCGCGCCATTCACACCATTGAATGGTCTCGGCCGTCCGTGGCAGGTGATCCCGTTCCAGTTCTTGGGCAGCGAGAACAACGACACCAGCATCGACGACGCGCCGCTCTACGACATGGCCGAGGTGAACATCGGGCATTATCGGAACAGCGCGGATTATGAAGAGGCGGCGTACCTGGTTGGGCAGCCCCAGCCGTGGATGGCTGGCCTTGATGAGCAGTGGCGCGATCACATGGAGGAAAGCGGCATCTTCCTCGGCTCCCGTGCACCTTGGATGCTGCCAGTAAACGGCACCTGCGGGGTTTGGCAGGCTCAGCCGAACACGGTGGCCAAGGAGGCGATGGAATCCAAGAAGCAGGACATGGTGTCGCTTGGCGCCCGTCTGATCGAGCGCGGCAGCGCGGTGAAAACCGCAACACAGGCTGACAACGACAGCGCCGCCGAACACAGCGTCCTGTCGTTGGTGGTCAGCAACGTCAGTGAAGCCTACAGCCAGTGCCTGGAATGGATGGCAGAGTTCGTGAACGCCTCTGGCGAGGTGGTCTACAAGCTCAATCAGGACTTCAGCCAGATCACTCTGGACGCGACGATCCTGGCTGCACTGTTCAATGCAGTGCAGGGCGGCAAGCTCCCTGAAGGCGACTTCTGGCAGTACCTGCGCGATCGAGGCGTGATCAACCCGGAGAAAACGGACGATGAAATCCGGGGAGAGCTGGAAGCGCAAAGCACTGGGCCGGATCTGGATGATGACGAGGTAACCCCGAATGGCGGCAAACCAAGCAATCCTTGACGCCACCATTCGGCATGCCGTGTTCCTCGAGCAGCTGAAGTCAGGAGAGGTCGCTAAGTTCGCGCCATTCCTCAAGGAGATCGACCGATCGATACGCGAGCGTCTGACCCGGGCGGACCTGACGGATTACACCGTCGCTCGCTTGGAGCGGCTGCTGAGCGAAGTCGACAGCCTGTTGCTGGGCATCTTCGACCGGTACAGCGAGAAGCTGAACCTCGACCTGGTGGATATCGCCAACTATGAGGCTGAGTTTGAAGCGACCAGCCTGACCCGAGCGGCGCCGGTAGGCGTGTCGTTTGACGCGGCGGTGCCTGGTGTCGCTGCAATCAGGGCGGCAATCCTCACAAACCCGCTCAGCGTGCGCGGTGCGGACGGCGGCAAGCTGCTCAAGTCGTTCATTGATGGGTTCACCTCGACCGAGCGACAACGCGTCACAGGCGCGATCCGGCAGGGCTTCTTCGAAGGCCAAACCAACTTCCAGATCATCAAGAACATTCGCGGCACCAAGGCGTTGAAGTACAACGACGGCATTCTGGCCACGACCAACCGCAACGCCGGCGCCATCGTGCGGACGGCGGTGCAGCACGTCGCCACCCAGGCGCGGATGGAAACGCTGAAGGCGAACTCCGATGTCGTGCAGTCGGTGGAGTGGGTAAGCACGCTGGATTCGAAGACGACCAGTCAGTGCCGGACGCTGGATAAACGCCGGTTCAAGCTCACCGAAGGGCCGAGGCCGCCAATCCACATCAACTGTCGGTCGACGGTGGTAGCGGTGACTCGCTTCAGCGCCTTGTTCGCTAAGGACGCCACTCGCGCATCCATCGGCGACGGCGGTGCCCAACAGGTAAGAGCAGACCTCAGCTACTACGACTGGCTCAAGCAGCAGCCAGCAGCGTTTCAGGACAAGGCCATTGGCCCGGTTCGTGCGAAGCTGTTTCGCGAAGGCGGCCTGAGTGTCGAGCGCTTCGCCGAGCTGCAGCTTGATCGCAACTTTTCACCTCTGACCCTTGTGCAGATGAGGGCTCTTGAGCCATTGGCATTTGAGCGTGCTGGCCTACAACTCTGAGCACTTCGAACGCTCAACTTCGAAGGAGCGCATGTGTTTGATGTAGTTGTCGTTCCAACCGCTGAATGATTTTCGGGCCGCTGCAATAGCGCTTTCCATTTGCTCGTTGGTCTGGGCCGAGAGTCCAAGTTGCACTGTCACTGCTAGCTTCAGCGCAACGTAGTTGAGCTCGACCGGGGCGTATGCAGTTAGTGCAAATGCAGATTTCATGACCTGCTTGCCAGGCTCCCTCGGTATCTCCCTAGAGCCTGCGAAAGATCCTAAAAAGCTGCCCATGTCACCGAGCAGATCCTCTGCTTTTTTTCGGGTGATCATTTCTCGTTCGTCCACGCGTTTTATACAGCCTTCGATGCGGTTCAATTTTGCTGAAGAAACGAGGGCGTACGCGCCGAAACCAGCAGCGACAAGCGTTGCGAAAGCTGTAATGGATGTGACAAGTAATGTATTTGAGACGGTAGCAGGGTCCTTGTTCTCTTGAGACCCAGGCTCACGTTCCGTTCGGGTCGTAAGGCGCATTCCACAATTTCTCTTTAATCCGGGCCGAGAACTCTACCCGGATTTTTACCCCGCAGGCAGGGCCTGCACCTACGTCTCTGGGAGACAACCAATGCTGAAATTTCAACTGGATACCCTGGAAGGGGTAGATGAAGCCGTGCGCGCTCTTTACACCGAGAAGGACGGCAAGTTCGTACTCGGCATTGAAGGTCTGCCGCAGCAGGAAGATGTATCCGGCCTGAAGGCCAAGGTTGATGAGCTGCTCGGCGAGAAGAAAGCCGCCGAGAAGAAGGCGCGCGAAGCCGAAGAGGCAGCGCGCCTGGAGCGTGAAGAAGCCGCTCGCAAGTCCGGCAACGTTGAAGAGCTCGAGCGTTCCTGGACTGAAAAATTTACCCGCCGCGAAGCTGAGCTGAACGGCATGCTGGAACAGGAGCGTGGAACGCTGAGCGGGCAGATCCGGGATCTGACTGTCGGCCGCACCGCTACTGATATCGCGTCTGCCCTGGCTGTTCAAGGCAGCGCAAAAGCCCTGTTGCCGCACATCGAACGCCGTCTGAGCGTCGAGCAGCGCGACGGGAAGCCTGTTGTCGTCGTCCTCGACGCACAGGGCAAGCTCTCGGCGGCAACGCTGGATGAGCTGAAAGCAGAAATCGCGAATGACGCGGCGTTCGCGCCGCTGATCGCGGGTAGTAAGGCATCTGGCGGCGGGGCCGGCGGTGCAGGTGGTGGGGGCGGGGCCCCGAAAGGAAAAATCGGCGGTACCAAAGAGGAGCGCACGGCTGCAATCGCAAGCCGGTTCCCAGATCTCCCTCAATCGTAAGGAAATAACTCATGTCCCTGTCGCAAATGCAGGTTTTCAACGAATACATCATGCCTGCGACTCTCGAGACGCTGGATCAATATCTCGCCGCGTTCAACGCTGCGAGCCGCGGCGCAATCGTGCTGTCCCCGGACGGCTTCACTGGCGATTTCCTCCAAGAGTCGTTCTTCCAAACCCTGGCTGCTGCCCAGCGCCGCGTTGACCGCTACAGCGCCAACGCCGCCGTCGCTGCCACCGACCTGACCGAGCTGAAGAACACTTCGGTGAAAGTCGCCGGCGGCTTCGGTCCGATCCGCTATGAGCCATCGCAGATGACCTGGCTGGAGCGCCCGACCGCGCAAGGCATCGAGGTTGCCAGCCGCGCGTTCGCTGAAATCCTGCTGAAGGACCAGTTGAACACTGCGATCGCGGCACTGGTTGCAGCGATCACCGCCCAAGCCGCCGCAGTCAACGATGTGTCGGCGACCGCAGGCATCACCTACGCCGGTCTGAACAACGCCCACGCGAAGTTCGGCGACGCCAGTCAAAACCTGGTCACCCAGGTTATGCAAGGCACCAGCTACCACAAGTTGGTCGGCCAGAACCTGGCGAACCAGCAGCAGCTGTTCCAGGCGGGCAACGTTCGCGTGGTGGACATCCTCGGCAAGATCTCCGTTGTGACGGATGCCCCTGCGCTGATGCAGGCCGGCACCCCGAACAAGGAAATCATCCTGTCCCTGGTGCAAGGCGCTGCGCTGGTCCACGACGGCCGCGACATCATCAGCAACGTCCAGACCACCAACGGCAAGGAGCGCATCGAGACCACGCTCCAGACCGATTACACCTTCGGCCTGGGTCTGAAGGGTTACACCTGGGATACCACCACCGGCGGCAAGTCGCCGAACGACGCCGAGCTGGCGACCGGTACCAACTGGGACAAGACCGCTACCAGCATCAAGCACACCGCCGGTGTCGCTCTGATCGGTGACGCCTCCAAGTAACCCCGTGATGTCCAAGCCGGGACGTGTGCCCGGCTTGGCGGAGATGCAATCATGAGCAACAAAATCTGGTATCTGCCCGGACCGTTTCACCAGTACCGGGAAGATGTGAAGTCGCTGGCAAAGGAACACGGGCTGCGCATCATCGACGCGAACATCACCGAAAGTCGCGATGGAGAGGCCGATGATGTGCCGGAGGTGACGGTGCGGCAGGTTGAACCGGCGCCGGTGCTGCTGATCGCCGATAGTGGTGATCACGCCGCGCTGCAGGAGCTGATCGACAAGTTGAATGCTGAGCGCGATGGCATCGTGCTGCTGATCGAAGCCGCAGAAGGCCTGACGGAACTGGAACACCCGGGCGCCGGCGAATTGCCGATCCGCTTGTTCGGTGCGCTGAAAGCCATTCACGAAGGTTTCGAAACCCTCACGGGTGAACGCGACAACTTGGCGGGCGAGGTTGAATCGCTACGTGGCGAAGTTGCACGGCTCAAGGCAGCAGCGGAGCCCGTCGACAATGCTGAGAAGATCGCGAGCCTCAAAGCGCAGCTCGACGCGGCCAATGTGACGTATCGGGCGAATGCTTCGGTAGAATCGCTGGAAAAGGCAGTTGCTGATCTACACCAGGCGTAACCATCCGGGCGCTGACAACGCGGCGCCCGATCCAGCACACCACAGCGAGCTGATTCATGACTCTCATCATCGAGGACGGTACCGGCAAGCCTGACGCCGAAAGCTACGCATCTGCCGAAGACCTGGCCATGTACGCCGTAAAATTCGGCGTGACCATCCCGGCGGAAGTGCCAGCACAGGAAGCGCTGCTGCGCCGGTCCGCACTGGCAATGGATGGCATGACGTGGAAAGGGCGAAAGTCCAACAGCGAACAGGCCCTATCCTGGCCGCGCCGCGGCGTCGAGCTGGATTACGAAATCAAGCCAGACAACTACCTGCCGGCGCGGATCCAGTACGGGCAAATGGCTTTGGCTGCCGAGATCCACACCGACGACGTCGACCCGATCGAGAAGCGCAAAGGCGCGGTGACGCTGGAGCGTGTCGAGGGTGCGGTAACTCGCGAATACGCGAGCATTCTGAACACCAGCGGCCGAATGATGCCCGCGGCGCCGGACCGGCCGAGCGCAACGCAGTTTGCCGATTACCTACAGAAGCGCGGTCTGTTCGCAGTGCGCGCATAGCTGAAACGGAGCCAACATGGCCTTCTACGACGAAATGGCCGTGATGGCTCTGGAGATGATCACAGAGTTCGGCAAGCCCGTGACCATCAGTAAGACTGAGCCGGGCGAGTATGACCCTGAGTTGGGTGGGGAAGCACCGGGTGCAACCGTCGAGCAGACCGCCCAAGGCATCCTGCTCGACTTCACCGGTCAGGAATTCCAGAACAACAGCCTCATCAAGCAGGGCGACAAGAAGCTCAAGATCGCCGCGCAGGGGCTGGAGTGGGTGCCGGACCTGCTGAACAAAGTGATCATTCAGGGGCGCACCTGGTCCATCGTGCCGCCGTTGAAAGAGGTGAATCCCGCCGGCACGCCGATCCTTTATGAGTTGCAGGTGCGGTCGTGAGTCGCGCGGGTGCCGGCCAATCCGGCAGCTTCGCCCTGAGCCTTGCCGAGTTCGCGGCGCAGACCGGCAAAGCCATCGACGCCAGTGTGCGCGAGATCATCATCGAGGTCGGCAGCAGCCTGATCCGCATGTCCCCAGTGGGCAACCCGGAGATCTGGGCGCAGAACGCAGTGGCGACCGAGTACAACAAGGCTGTCGACGAACACAACACTGCGCTGCGCAGCGACCCGGCCAACCTGACCAAGGGTGGCAGGCTCAAGAAAGGCCGGAAGCTCAACGATGGCATGGACATCGTCGCACCGGAGGGCTACGTCGGCGGCCGGTTCCGTGCGAACTGGCACATCTCGCTCGGCGTAGTCGAGAACGTCACCTTTGACGAGGTGGACCCAAGCGGCGCCGAAACCACTGCCGCGCTGGTCGCCGCAATGAGTGACTTCACCGCTGGCCAGATGGCCTACATCATCAACAATTTGCCCTATGCGATTCCGCTGGAGTTCGGCCATTCGACCCAGGCCCCCGGCGGCATGGTCCGGGTAACCGTGGCTCGCTTCCAGCAAATCGTGTTGGAGGCCATCAGGAACAACCAGGTATGAGTCATGCAATCATCGCCTCGATCTACGAGGCAAAGCTGATCGCTTGGAACGCTGCCAGGTCGGAAAAACTCAAGATCGTTTTTGAGAACATGGCGTATACGCCCGCAGCTGGCGAGACTTACCTGCGGGCGTTCACCATTCCGGGCGACACGGCCAGCAACATGCTCGGGGGAGACCACCGGCTTTATACCGGCGTGTTCCAGGTCAGCATCATTTCCCCGGCCGGCACCGGTAAAGAGAAAACCAACCCTATTGCTGGCGAGCTCATCGCGTTATTTCCGCTTTATGTGCGCGACGTAAAAAATGGTTTCGTAGTTACGCCCATGACCCCTGTAGATGTCGGCCCGGGTATCACAGGCGATTCAACCTACACCGTCCCGCTGTCGTTCACGTACCGGTCCGACACCACGCCATAACCCGCCCGTTGGGCAAATCCTGAACCCGCCTTCGCGCGGGTTTCGTCATTTCTGCAAAGAGGAAAACCCATGAGCGTCAAAATCCCCAACGGCACCACATTCGAGATCGCCGCCACTCTGAGCGTGCCGAAAGCATTCACTGCGATCAGCAACGCCAAACCAGCAGTGCTTACTGCAGCGGCCCACGGCCTGACCGATGGCGACGTGATTGTGATCGATTCTGCCTGGGCAAAATTGAATGGCCGCCCGGCTCGCGTTATCGATTCGGATACTGGCGAATTCTCCGCCGAGGGCGTGGACACCACCAGCGTGAAAAGCTACCCGGTAGGCTCTGGCGCGGGGACTATTCGGGAGGCGACCGGCTGGACGCAAATCGCTCAGATCACCGAGCCAACTGCGAACGGTGGTGAGCAACAGTTTCTGACCTACGGCTTCCTCGAAGACGACGATGACCGCCAACTTCCAACTAACAAATCCGCCAGCAGCATGACGCTGCCGGTCGCCGACGACCCAGCGCAGGCCTATGTCTCGATCGTTGAAGCGGCTGACGAGGACAAGGAACCACGCCTGATCCGCGCAAATCTGCCGGGCGGCGCGACGATTTACTACTACGCCTACGTGTCGATTACCGCGACCCCAACACTCAGCCGAAACAACATCATGACGCGGACCATCACACTGTCGTTCGCATCTCGCCCAACCCGCTACAACGCCTAAGGGGGTCCTATGGCAAAGTTTTCCATTGCGCCAAAACCAACGTTCACAGTCGATGTGGCAATTCCTCAAGTTGGCGAAAAGCCGGCCATGGTGCCGTTCACTTTTAAGTACCGCGATCGCACCGCGCTTGCCGAATTGTTCGACTCCTGGAAGGCCAAAGCAGAGGCCGTCGGCGAACGCTTCAAAGGTACAGAGCCGACGCTTTCCGAAATTACCGCTGCAGAAGTTGAACAGGGCGTCGATCAGATCAAGGATCTGGTTGTGTCGTGGGGATTCGGCGACAAGCTCAACGATGATTCGATAACAGCGCTGGTGAAAAGCTGTGTCGGTGTGTCAGATGCCGTCGTGAAAGCCTATAGCGAGGCCTTCGGCAAGGCTCGTCTGGGAAACTAACCGCCGCTGCCCGTGCGCTGTACGAGGTTGAAAGTGATGCCGAGCAAATGGCGATGTTCGGCTTTTCTCCTGACGACTACGACGAGACCTTCGAAGTCTGGCCGGACAACTGGCAATCGTTCCTTGTCATGGACTCGATGTGGACTCAGTGGCGCACTGGTGCATGCGGCGCAACCGGTCTCGATTACGGCGTTCTGCCTGACGTTATGAAGCTCGTCGGTATTCCTGCCAAAGAGCGTCCCCGCGTGTTCCAAGACATTCGCATCATGGAATCGGAGGCGATCGCGGTTATGGCTGCGGCCCGCGACAATAGCCCGTGAAAACGGGCATTTATTCAAGGTGAGTCGATGAACATTGCAGAGCTCGGCGTCAAGATCGACTCGGCCGATGCGATTCAGGCCAAAACCAGCCTGGATGAAATGGCGAAGGCCGGCGGCCGCGCCGAGCAGTCCGCCGTTTCGTTGATGAACGAAATGCAGGCGTTGGAGAAGTCTCTCTCTACCAACGCCAAAACCACGCAGGATCTCGCAAAGCAGCGGGACGCATTGGCGAAGCTGACCAAGACCGGCGCCTATGGCGAAGCTGAGGCCGCGAAGATATCGGCGCAGCTCGACAAGCAGCAGGTAGCGCTGGCCAAGTCGGCCATGGATGAGCAGAAGGCGCTGAATAGCCTGTTGGGCGCAATTGACCCAGCACGCGCGGCGCTGTCGAAACTCGATGCGCAGGTAGAGCAGCTCGGTAAACATTTGGATGCCGGCCGCATCAGCCAAGGCGAGTACAACACCGCCCTGGGAAAGATCGACAAGGATTACGACAAGCTCAACAAAACTGCCACCGGCTTCGAAAAGTTGCGACTCGGCTCGCGCCAGGCGCAGGAAAACGTGGTGCAGCTGGGGAATGCGCTGTCGTCGGGTGATTGGGGGAGCGGCGTTCGTGCTGTTGCGCAGTTGGGCGCCGGTGCGGGTGAGGGCGCGGCGGGCCTGCTGGCGATTCTCGGCCCGCTGGCGCTGGCCACTGCCGCGGTGGGTGGGTTGGCATACGCTTCCTACAAGGGAAGCGAGGAGCAAGACAGCTACAACAAATCGCTGATCCTGACCGGCAATTACGCCGGCGTGAGTGCTGGACAGCTCGGCGATATGGCGCGTCAGGTGAGCGCGACTGTCGGCACAACTGGGCAAGCCGCTGAGGTTCTCGCGCTGCTGGCCGGCAATGGAAAGATTGCTGGCGAAAGCTTTACGGGCATCACTCAAGCAGCGGTGTCGATGCAGGAAGCGACCGGCAAGGCCGTTAGCGAGACTGTCGCGGAGTTCGCCAAGCTCGCTGACGACCCGGTCAAGGCATCTGCCGCGCTGAATGAGCAGTACCACTATCTCACTGCGTCGGTTTACTCGCAGATCACCGCACTGGAGAAGCAGGGCGACCATGCCGGCGCCGTGAAGCTGGCTACTGAGTCGTTTGCCGATGCAATCAACGAACGCACGCCCCGGATCCTCGAGAATCTGAGCTTTTGGGAAAAGGGATACAACGCAGTTGCTCGGGCCGCTGACAGCCTGAAGAATATCGGTCGTCCCGATATCGGCGCCGATATCGAGCAAGCGCGACGGGACCTGTCCCGGGCACAATCCGGCGACGTTGGCCTGTTCCAAAACAAGCAAGAGATGATCGATCTCTATCAAAATCGGCTCAACATGCTGGAGGACCAGCAGGCTGCAGAAGCCGATATCGCCAAGTGGCAGGGTGAGCAGGCAAAGGCCCAAGGCGATGCCGTCTCTTCCATGGCGAAGGTTGACGCTCTCACCAAGTCGGCGTGGACGAATGAGCAGAAACGCAACGACGCGATCAAGGAGTACAAGCGGCAGCTCGAAGACATCCGCAAGGTCGCGCCCAACGATCCGCGACTGAATCAGGCGGCAATCGACAAGAACCTGGCAAACATCAATGACCAGTTCAAGGATTCGAAAGCGGCCGGGTCGCAAGTCGATCTGACCGGCTTCAACAACGCCAAGAACAACCTGGTAGCCATCAGCGCCGAATACAAAAACGCTCAAAAGGAATTGGAAGCAGCGCAGAAGGCTGGGCTCGTTTCCCAAGCCGACTACGCCCTGAAGCGCGAAGCGATCATCGGTAACGAGCGCGACGAAGTAACCGCAGCCTACGAGGCTGAGATCGCTGCGCTGGAAGCCGCGAAGGCGAAAAAGACCACATCTGCCGCGCAAAGCATCCAGCTGGATCAGAAGATTGCCGATGCTCGCGCCGGCATGGTCAGGGCTCAAAAGGAAGCTGACAGCCAGCTCGAAGTGCTCGCTACCAGCGAAACCGGAAGGCTGGCGAAGCAGGAGCGAGCGATTTCCTCCTACGTTCAGGCCTTGAGCCAGCAGCAGAGAGCACTGGAACTGGCAGGGCAGCGGGCGGTAGTTGGCGTTGGCCAGGGTGATCGACAGAACGCACTGAACGGCGAACTGAACAGCCAGCAGGACCGATTTGCTCAGCAATCGCTGGAACTCGAAAACCAGCGATCTGACCCTTCGCGCAACATGTCGGAGGAGGAATTCGCGCGCAAGTCGCAAGCGCTCGCCGATGCGAACAAGGCCGCAACCGATCAGATCCGGCAGAACTACGCCGATGTCGAGAAAGCTCAAGGGGACTGGACCAAGGGCGCGACGTCAGCCTGGGCCAATTACCTGGACTCGGCGAGCAACATTGCCGGTCAGACGAAAACCCTGTTCGGCAACGCTTTCAGCTCTATGGAAGACGCGGTCGTCAACTTCGCCATGACCGGCAAGCTTTCGTTTGCTGACTTCACCAAGTCGATTCTGGCGGACATGGCGCGCATCGCGACCCGGCAGGCCAGTTCGGCGTTGCTGAGCAGTCTGGTTGGTGCGGCCACCAGTTACTTCACTGGCGGAGGCGGCGGTAACGGGCTGGCGGCTGGAACTGCCGGTGCAACATCTTCGAATCTCGGCGCGTCCTCGGCCGGTTACTCCAGCACCTACTTCCCGCAGGCGCTCGGCGGTGCCTGGTCGTCGGGCGTCCAGATGTTCGCCAATGGCGCGGCGTTCACCAACTCCGTGGTCAGCAAGCCGACAGCCTTCGGCATGGCGAACGGGCAGACCGGCGTCATGGGCGAGGCAGGGCCTGAGGCAATCATGCCACTGACCCGCACCGCCGGCGGCCAACTGGGCGTGCGTGCAATCAGCGGCGGCGGAAGTGGAGGCGGCAACGTCTACAACTTCCCCGTCGCAGTGTCGGTACAAACCCAAGGCGCTGGCGGCGCGGCCAGCGCAGAAGACACGACGCAGCTTGGCAAAGGCATTCAGCAGGCGGCGAAAGCCGAAGCTGAAACCGCGATCGCCCGAGCGCTGCAACCCGGCGGATCAATCTGGAAACTCACGAACGGGAGGGGCTGATGGCCATCGAGAAGTTCATCTGGCCGACCCAGCACGGTGACGCGCCCGAGATCTTGTATCGGGTGCGCACCGCGCAGTTCGGCGACGGCTACAAACAGGAAGTTGGCGATGGACCGAACAACAAGGAGGACGCGTACCCGATCACCTACAGCGGCCCTCAGGCCAAGGTGCTGGAGATCATGGCGTTCCTTGATCGGCACGCCGGCGCGAAAGCCTTCCTTTGGACAACTCCCTTGGGCCAGCTTGGCCTGTTCACCTGCAAGAACCCCGTGCCCACTCCGGTGGGCGGCGGCGTTTTCAAACTCACCGCCACGTTCGAGCGGGCATTCCATCCATAAGGGGTAACCATGCCGCTGATCAGTGACATCCAGGTGCTTGAGCCTGGCAGCGAAGTGCTGCTCTTTGAACTGGACGGGACGGACTACGGTGCGGATGTTCTGCGCTTTCATGGGCATTCAATCCCCCACACTCCGGCCGAACTAATAGCCGCGGGCGCCGATGCCGACCAACTGCCGGCAAAGGCCATTTACTGGCAAGGCAACGAGTACAGCGCTTGGCCGATGCAGATCGACGGCATCGAGGCGAACGGCGACGGTACGGCGGTTCGGCCGACTCTGTCTGTGGGCAACGTAAACGGGCGCATCACCGCGCTCTGTCTGGCGTTCGAAGATCTGCTCGAATTCAAGCTGACGATGCGGCACACGCTCGGCAGCTACCTCGACGCTGCGAACTTCCCGGCCGGCAACCCTACAGCAGACCCAACCCAAGAGACGATCGAGGTCTGGTACATCGACCAGAAAACGAACGAGGACGGGGAGAATGTCAGTTGGGAGCTGGCCAGCCCGGGCGACGTGGGCAATGAGTCGATCGGGCGGCAAGCGACAACGCTGTGCCACTGGTGCCTCACCGATGGGTATCGCGGGCCGAACTGTGGCTACACCGGCCCGTATGTCACGAAGGACGGCGTCATCACCGATAACCCTGAACTGGACCAATGCGACGCCACGCTGGGCAAGGGCTGCATTCCGCGCTTCGGCGAGGGCAACCCGCTGCCGTTCGGTGGCTTCCCGGCCGTTTCCCTGATCGCACGGAGCTGACATGCGAAAGCACATCTTGAACGCGATCCAGGCGCACGCGGCCGCCGAGTACCCGAAAGAGTGCTGCGGGCTCCTGCTGGCGATTGGGCGCAAGCAGCAATACTTCCCCTGCATCAACGTCTCGACGGAGCCGAACGAAGAGTTTCGAATCGATCCCGAGGAGTACGCGACGGCCGAGGACGTCGGTGAAGTGATCGGCGTGGTGCATTCACATCCGGACGCCACCAGCAGGCCGTCACCGCGTGACCTCGCCATGTGCGAAGCGACCGCGATGCCTTGGCATATCCTGAGCTGGCCGGAAGGTGACCTGCGCACCATCGTGCCTACCGGCGAGGTGCCGCTGCTGAAACGGCCATTTATGCACGAGGCGTGGGACTGCTGGCAGGTGTGCGCCGATTGGTACAAGCGCGAGTGGGGGTTGGAATTCGAAGCGTTCAAGCGCGCGGATGGCTGGTGGGAGAGCAAGGAAAACATCAGCCTGTACGAAGCAAACTACGAGGCCGCCGGCTTCTACCGAGTCGACCAGCCGCAGCGCGGTGACATGATCGTGATGGAAGTGGGGCGCACCGTTTACCCGAACCACGCCGGCATTTTCCTTGGCGCTGATCCAGCTCTGCCTGGCGAAGATGCCGCCACGTTTGGCCCCGGACCTTTCCTGCTGCACCACCTGTATGGCAGGCCGTCTGAGGTCATTGTCTTCGGCGGGCCTTGGCTCGACCGAACACGCCTGATTCTCAGGCACAAAGATGCACAAACAACTACTTGATGCGGCGCGCCCACTGGAGAAAATTATGAAAAACGCAATCGAATCAGCAGCAAAAACCGCCAGCGGTGAACCCATCTGGCGGCTTACGAAAGGCTAGTTGCCTTTGTTTTCGAGAAGCTTCTCGATATCCGCCACGCTTCTTCGAACTACGCTTAGTGGCCATTCATAAGCATCAAAGTCGTCACCGTCACTACAGCCGCGGGCGGGGATGTCAGTGAAAAACTTGGCTGCGGCGTCCAGTGCAGCGCCATCGAATCCTGGTGATTTTTTGAGCGCGTAAGTCAGGGATGCGAGGGCCATAAGCATCCCGTTTTCGAAGGGTTTCAGTTCGTATGCCACATTGACCTCCAGGTCATAAACGCGCCGAAATTGGCGCAATCCCAGTCCTTGGGCTTGCGGGCAAAGGACTGGACTATTCTCAATCTCCAGTCGAGCAGGTGAAGCGCCAGACATTCTCTCGAATTGCATATTCAAAAGAGAGCGTTCTAATGTCTGGTGGAACGTATTTCTGTTCGCCCTTTTCGTCAAAATCGTAGAACGAGTCTTTGACGAAATACCTGAAAAGACCGGTTATCTTGTGGCTGTCACAGTGCTCCAATATTTCCTGCGTAGGGACGTTTAGCATCTCTGGATTTTTTGTGCTCCACACGATTTCCTGACGAAGCTTTTTTGCATCTTCATATTTTTCTTTCAAGTAGTCCGGAATCGAAATTGCAGCATGTGACATTGTTGAGCTCCGTTCGTTAATGGCTTCACGCTACTACGCACGGATCCAATTTATCCACTGGGCTTTCGTCCACGCTGGATGCCCACACAGGTCTCAGGGTGATATCGTGCATCCTTTCCCACAGGAGTGACCTGCATGAAATTGATCGTAGGAGCGCTGGCGGTAGCGCTGTTGGCGGGGTGTGCGACTTCGCCGACGCCTTCCAATGAAGCCAAGCAGGCCCCGGCAAGTCAGCTGTCGGCCTACCAGTCCAAGCCATCTGGGGCATATGGGACGCTGCAAGTGATCCGCGACTCTGGGCAGACTGGAAGCCTTTGTTCAATGGCCGTTTTCATCGATGGCAAGCAGGCCGCCAAGCTCGACCAAGGCCAGAAGGCATCGTTCTATCTACCGCCTGATTCGTTTTCAGTCGGTGCGGCATACACCGGATCTGGAATCTGCTCCATGGGCGCGGCCCGAGTGGAGCGGGAAGCGATCGTGAAAGACGGCGCGGTCAAGAAATACCGAGTTTTCACCGGGGGCGATGGGCAGATAGACATACTGCCCACGACTCTCTGAACAGACCGCCTCCGGGCGGTTTTTTATTGCCTGGAGAATGGCATGTGCTCAGCAATTACCTACACGCCAATGACGAAAGTCATGTTGTCCGGCTCGCTTGCAAAGAATTTTTTTCGGAGCAAGACGTTCCTTCTCGACGGCGGATCGGCCATGGAGGTGTTCCGTGCGCTCAATGCGACCATTGATGGTTTCGCCGATGAGATTAAACGACTGGAGCGCCTTGGGCTGAAGTTTGCGATCTTCCGGAATCGCTCAAACATCGGAATGGACGGATTCGATCTTGGCGGTACGCGTGAAATTCGCATTGTTCCGGTGATTTCCGGGAGCAAGCGCGCCGGCGGACTGCAGACCATCATCGGCACAGTGGTGATCGCCGCAGCCTATGTGCTGTCGTTCACTCCGTTTGCAGCAGCATCGCCGTTTTTGTATGCGGCCGGCGCGTCGATGGCTATCGGGGGTGTGATCCAAATGCTCAGCCCGCAAGCCTCAGGCCTGAAGCAAAGCGCATCCCCCGAGAACTCCCCGTCCTACGCCTTCGGCAGCGCCAAGAACACCACTGCCAGCGGCAATCCGGTACCGATCTGCATCGGTGAACGCCGGTGGGGCGGGATGATCATCTCTGCGTCAATCCTGGCTGAAGACAAAGCTTAACGGCCTGGGACCGGCCGGTGATACAGTCGCCATTTTCGGAGGGAAGACGATGCAAAGGATTATCGCGGCATTTTGTTGTGTTGTTGCTCTTGGCGGCTGTACCACATCACTCCAAGATATGCGGGCAGAGGGGCCTGAGAAGACTTTCACAACCCAGAAGCCGGAGCAGCAGGTCGCAGAATGCATCCTTTATGCCTGGCAAAACCAGTCCCTGGCGGGGGTCCACTACGCGGTGAGCCTTCAGCCTCGCCCAGGCGGTGGGAAGTCTGTGGTTAACGCCGGAAACAGAGAGATGGCGGACGTTATCGGCGAAAAGGGGCAAACCGTAGTTCGGTTCTACACTAGCGGCAGCATGGGATGGATAATCGATCGCCGCGTCGCGAGCGCCAAGACCTGTCTTTAGAGTTTCTCCATCTGCCAGCAGTTTCATAAGCTCCACCGCACAGATCACCACCTAACCCGCTTCGGCGGGTTTTTTTACGCCTGGAGGAAAGCATGGGCGCAGCAGCACAGATCGATATCCACGGCGAGAAGGGCGGCAGCAGCAAGCCGAAGTCGCCGACCGAAGCCAGCGATAGCCTGCGCTCGACCAACCTGGCAAAGCTGCTCATTGCTGTGGGCGAGGGTGAATTCGACAGCGTCCCGACCGATTACGACATCTACCTGGACAACACGCCGATTCGCGATGCCAGCGGCAACTACAACTTCCCGAACGTGAAGTGGGACTGGCGGCCGGGCTCGGTTGATCAAACGTACATTCCTGGCATTCCGTCCGTGGAAAACGAGACGTCGCTGAACATCGAGCTGCGCAGCGATTCGCCGTGGGTTCGTTCGATCACCAATACCCAGCTTTCCGCAGTGCGCATGCGCTTGGCCTGGCCGGCGCTGCAACGCTCGGATGACCAGGGTAATGTCGGCGGGTACCGGATCGAGTACGCAATCGACGTGGCCACGGATGGCGGCGCCTATCAGCAGGTGCTGGTGGACGCCGTCGACGGCAAGACCACTACGCGCTACGAGCGCTCGCGCCGCATCGATCTGCCTGACGCCACCACTGGCTGGCAGATCCGCGTGCGCCGCCTGACGCCGAACCAGAACACCAACAAGATCGCCGACACGATGCTGGTGGCCGGTTACACAGAGGTCATCGACGCCAAGCTGCGCTACCCGAACACTGCGCTGCTCTACATCGAATTCGATGCCGAGCAATTCACCAACATCCCGGCCGTCACCGTGAAGTGCAAGGCGCGCCGCTGGATGGTGCCGAGCAATTACGACCCGATCCTGCGCACCTACACCGGAACGTGGGACGGTTCGATGAAATCGGCCTGGACCAATAACCCGGCGTGGATCACCTACGGCATCTGTACCGAAGACCGTTTCGGGCTAGGCAAGCGAATCAAGCCGTTCATGGTCGACAAGTGGGAGCTGTACCGCATCGCCCAATACTGCGACCAACTGGTGCCGAACGGACTGGGCGGACAAGAACCGCGATTCCTTTGCGACATGAACCTGCAGGGCAAGGCTGATGCTTGGTCGCTGCTTCGCGACATCTCGGCAATTTACCGGGGCATGACGTACTGGGCGCAGGGCCAGCTGGTGATGCAGGCGGACATGCCGCGCGCGCAGGATATTGACTACGTTTTCACTCGCTCAAACGTAATCGACGGTAAGTTCTCCTATGGCAGCGCCTCGGCGAAAACACGGTACACCCGGGCGCTGGTGAGCTACGACAACCCGGCCAACAACTACGACACCGATGTCATTCCGTTCGCAGACCTGGATCTCCAGCGCCGCTACGGCGATCGCCCGACCGAGCTGAGCGCCATTGGCTGCACCCGCGCCTCCGAGGCCCAACGCCGTGGCAAGTGGGCGATCCTCAGCAACAACCAGGACCGCACCGTCTCGTTCAAGACAGGCATGGAAGGCGTAATCCCGCTACCCGGCCACATCATCCCGGTGGCGGATTCGCTGCTGGCTGGACGCGAAGTCGGCGGCCGGATCTCGGCGGTGACGGGTCGGGTTATCACGCTTGATCGCGACACCCAGGCCAAGGCCGGCGACCGGCTGATCATCAACCTCCCGGGCGGCCGCGCCGAAGGTCGGACTGTGCAGAGCGTCAACGGCCGCGCCGTCACGGTGACGGTCGCCTACAGCCAGCCTCCGGTGGCGCAGTTGCAATGGGCGCTCGACGCCGATGACTTGGCAATCCCGCTGTATCGCGTGCTGCGCACCAAACGCACCACCGAAGGTGACTATGAAATCAGCGCGCTCCAGTTCGAGCCGAGCAAGTTCGCTTTCATCGACACCGGCGCACGCCTGGAAGAACGCCCGATCAGCGTGATCCCGATCACCGTCGTTCCGGCGCCGGCGAGCGTTTCGCTGTCGTCGACTTCATCGGTTGTGCAGGGGCTGGCCGTGGCCACCATGACGATCACCTGGCCGGCCGTGGATGGTGCGGTCGGCTATGACGTGGAATGGCGCAAAGACAGCGGCAACTGGATCAAGCTGCAGCGCACCGGTATGACCAATGTGGACGTGGTCGGCATCTACGCCGGTGCTTATGTGGCGCGGGTGCGAGCGGTGAGCGCCTTCGACATCACGTCGCCGTGGCGCAACTCGATCCTAACCAACCTCAGCGGGAAGCAGGGTTTGCCGCCGGCGCTGGCGTATCTGAAGACGATCAGCAAGGTTTATGGCATTGGTCTCGAGTGGGGATTCCCATCTGGTACAGAAGATACCCAGCGAACTGAAATTTGGAACAACGAGGTCAACGACCTGACCACGGCCGTCAAGCTGGCCGATTTCGCCTATCCCCAATCGAACCACGAAATGCAGAACGTCGTGCCAGGTACGAGTCTGTTTTTCTGGGGGCGCTTGGTGGACCGCATTGGCAACATCGGCCCTTGGTTTCCCGCCGTGAATGGAATCAATGGGCAGGTGAGCATCGACCAGTCCGAGTACGAAAAATACTTCCTAGGCAGGATTCAGGAGTCTGCCCTTGGTGAGAAGCTGCTTGCGGAAATCGGAAAGATTTCTGGTGATGGCGAGGGCTCAGTCAATGAGCGGCTTGAGCAGGCCAAGCAGGAGCTGGAAGACCTCATTGGCGAAATCACCGACGCCATGGCGTATGACCCGACCAAGCCATACAGCAAAGGCGAGGTGGTCCGGCTTGATGGGCGATTGTTCTCGGCGGTGAAGGCGGTGCCGGTCGGCACGGCTCCTCCGAATGCCGAGTTCTGGTACGACATGGGGACGATTGCCGAGACCGCCAACGCGATGGCGCTGCAGATCCAGCAGCATTCGACCAAAATCGAAACCATCGACGGCAAGGTCACCGCGCAGGCGTCAACGATGCAGGCGCTGCAAGCGGCGTGGCGAGAGGATGACGGCACCGGCGCAATGAGCGAGGCGCTCAAGGCGTATCAGAACACGGCCAGCATCGTTACAAGTGAGAAGGTGATAGCGGAGGAAAAGCTTGCGTCAGCGACGCGCTTTACGTCCCTCGATGCTGCGGTGGGGAAGAATGCCGCCAACCTCTCAACGCTGGAGTCTGCGGTTGCAACGGACAAGGAAGCGACTGCGCAGCGCATCGAGACGATCTCGGCCACTGCCAACAATGCCACTGCAAAAGCCGAAACCGCGAGCACCGCTGTTTCCGGCTTGAACGGCAAAGTGTCTGCGCTGACGACCATCAAAACATCAACCACTGTTGGGAACAGGACGGTAATGGCCGGCCTCGCCATCGGCGTGGAAGGTGAACAGCAAGAGTCGCAGATCCTTGCGTTCGCCCAACGGTTCGCGATCCTCGATGAGGTGAGCGGCCAAATGATTGCGCCATTTGTTGTGCAGGGTGGCCAGGTGTTCATGAACACCGCAATCATCAGCCAGGCCTTCATCAAGGAGCTGGTCCTGGGCATGACGCTGCGATCGGCGGCTCTCAACTCGCAAGGGTTGCCGCTGCTGGAGATCAATATTCCGGCGGGTACGTTCACGCTTCGTGGCCAGTCGAGCACCGGTTATACGTTGCTGAACAACAACGGCATCTACGTCTACGACTTGAACTACATCGAGCGCGCAGCGCTCGGGAAGATGACGTAATGGACTACTACGGTGCGAGAACGAAAGACGCGATGGGGCGGGTGACACTTGAGTCATCAACGATGACAGTCCGGTCGATTGTGACCAGGCAAGTCACCGTGCCCCCCATCACCAGCGACTTCACCAGCTTCATCAGCATGCCGGAGATCACCGCGCAGTCGTTTGTGTGCGTGACCCTTGCCAGTCAAGCGAATGAGTTTGCCGCGTTGCCCGCTGTTTTCTGGTCGGCAGGACAGCTCCGAGTCCGACGTGGGCAAGGGCTGGTGCTCAATGTGTTCATTCTGACATACCAATAGGAGGCGGCATGGACTACGGATTCAGGTCGCGTAACGGCCAGAATTTCTTCCAGATCGACAGCGACAACAAAGTTTTGAACGTAGCGGCTTCTGGAAGCTACGCCATAGGGAAAACCCCGGCTTCATCGACCACGATCACCACGGCGGTGATCACTTACCAAGCACCAATAACAACTGCCGAAGCGCCACATGTATTCTTGAATCCGAACAACCACGGCATGTATCACACGCTGATGCAGACCGGCGGCCCGGGCAACTGGACCGGGTTCTACTTCAAATTGCACCTGATGGCGCCCTTCAACAGTACCGACTGCAGTGGGCGATGGCTGGTCGCTACATTCCGTTCCACGTCGCCACCCAATGAATACGATCTGCGTTTACGCAATGCTGCGAACGAGCAGATTTTTGTCGGCGCGGACAATCTTCTGGTGATGACAGGATTCCCCATCAATGAGGGGTGGTCGCTGGACAACCGCGGGGGCGAAGTGTCCGGGGTCTACTGGAGCGGGTATCAGATGCCCTGGACTGGTTCGTACGAGGACTACTTTCTGGCGTCGACACTGCTCGGCGGGAAGATCTACAACGGCAACACAACGCTTGAGACGCCTTGCGGTTTTCACGCAGGAGTTCGGACTACCCTCAATGGTTATGTCGGTGCAGTGGTGAATTCGGAGGGGGGCACTGCCAAAAACGGCAGAACTACTTTTGCTGCACGACCCATGCGTCCGCTATGAGAAACCAAGCCCGCCCAGTGCGGGTTTTTTATTGACCAAAATTAGGATACTTCCATGCCTTGGCTTAGAGGTGGGACTGTTGCCGTCACCAACGGATCAACGACCGTTGTCGGTACGAATGCAGATTTTGCCGCAAATGCAAAAAACGGTGACGCCTTTGTCGGTCCGGACGGTGCGAACTATGAGATTGGCAACGTCGCCAGCGCGACTGTCATCTCGATCATTCCGGCCTATAAAGGACCAACCGCCAGCGGCGTGGCTTACGCGATCATGCCCGTTCAGGGGTACCCGAAAGCGCTCGCTGACGCGTTCAGCGAGATCAATCGGCAATGGGGCGCGACTCTTTCCGCGCTCGGAACCACCGGTAACTACGACGTTCTGCCAATCGTCAAAGGTGGCACGGGTTCGACGACATTAGATACAGACGTGGTGCCTGAAGGGGCGGCGAACAAATACTTTACCGGTTCAAGGGTGTTGCAGTCGGTATTGGCCGGCCTAAGCACGGTCACCTCGACAGTAGTTGCCGCGACCGACACCGTATTGGCTGCAATCGGAAAGCTGCAGGCGCAGGTCACCGCGCGGGCGATGAAAGGGCCAAATAGTGACATTACATCGCTGACAGGTCTGACCACTCCACTTTCTCAGACGTTAGGAGGCACCTCTAGCAATAACGGACGGCCACGATTCAATGAGGTGGGAGTGGGTGCAGGAGCCGGCGGATATGCAGCTACACAAGGCATGTACTTTGGGTGGAACGAACAAGGTACTGGCGAAGGAAACTTCACGATAAACCAAGGGGGCGGAACAGGGGGGTTCACCTGGAGAACTGTTAACTCTACTAACACCCAAGGCGGCCCCCGCTTGATCTATGACTATGCGGGCAATCTGACCGTTCCTGAGTATGTACGACCACGAGGAATATCAGGGCGCCAAGGTATCAATGGTGGCGCATTTGGCCAGCCCTATAACTTCAACTGGACAGGTAACTTCGAAGCGTGGGTGGGCTCAACTTTTATCGGTAACGTAGCGTTCAACACGTCCGATTACCGAATTAAAAAGTTGATCCAAACGGTTTCAGGAGTGAGCTTTCTCGACCGAATTGACGCGTACCGCGTCGTTACATACCGCCACAAAACGTTTGAAGTCTGGAGTGACGATGGACGTACACGTCAGGGTCTTATCGCCCATGAGGCGCAGCAGGTGAATCCGCTGGCCGTCATTGGTGAAAAAGATGAGCTGAACGAAGACGGTACACCTCGCGTTCAATCTCTGGACGTGATGACTTTGGTGACTGACCTCATGGGTGCAGTCAAAGAGCTGCGCGCGGAGTTGAATGCCCTGAAGCCCGCAGCAGAGTCGCCGACGTCAGAGTGACGATAAGCGATACACAAGAGCCCCGCCATCGAGCGGGTATTTTTTTGCCTGGAGAAAAGTGATGCCAGTAACCGAGAAAGACCGAGACATCCTTGCCCGCACGCTGTGGGGTGAGGCGCGCGGCGAAGGCGCTGCCGGCCAAGTCGCCGTGGCCTGGACGGTCCGCAATCGCGTGTTCGACGGAAAGGAGAAGTCTTGGTGGGGTGAAGGCTATGCCGGCGTCTGCCAAAAGCCGTGGCAGTTCAGCTGCTGGAACAAGACCGACCCGAATTATCAGTTCCTGATCGGCATGAAACAGATCCCGTTCCGCGAGCTGGCGCAGTGTCGTATCGCGGCGGACCAGGTGATCGACGGCAAGGTGCCGGATCCCACCGGAGGTGCCACCCATTATTACGCCACCACCATCAAGGCGCCGGCCTGGGCGGCAAAGGCGAAGCAGACGCTGAAGTTGGGTGGTCACGTCTTCTTCAAGGATGTGCCGTGATGGCGTTGCCGTGGAAACTGGTCGGTGTGTTGTTGATTGTGCTCGCTGGATTTGGCAGCGCTTGGCAGTTCCAGGACTGGCGCTATGACCGGCAGCTCTCCGAGCAGGCCAGGCTCAACGGCGAGAGGCTGAATCAGCTTGCCGCGGCCAGCGCCGAGGCGCAGAAGGCCGAGCAGGACAAGCGCCTGGCGCTCGAGCAGCGACTGGCGGCCAGTGAGCAAACCCATTACAGGAAATTGAGTGATGCCCAACGTGACCAGAATCGCCTGCGCGATCGCCTTGCCACTGCTGATCTGCGGCTGTCAGTCCTCATCGACGCGGATTCAGCCGGTAGCAGTGACGTGCCAAAAGCCTCCGGCGCCGGCGGCGTGGATCATGCAGCCGTACGAGCCCGACTTGACGCGGCGCATGCTCAACGAATTATCGCCATCACCGACACCGGTGACCGCGGACTGATCGCGCTGCAGGCGTGCCAGGACTATGTGCGAAACTTGCAACATTGATGGCCCTCCGCCACGCTTGCAGGGCCTTTGGTCTTGAACCATCATTCCTTTTTGATGATGGCGATATGTACGTGGACAAGCGACTCGCAGGGCTTTCGTTTTTGATGACCCTCGTTTGGGTTACGGTCGTCCTGGCGGTGATGTATTGGATGTCGCAGTGAATACAAAGGGTGAATCGTTGTGGAAGGCGTAGTGATGGGCGACAAAATGCAGCGAGAGGCCGATCGCCTGCTGGCGCAGATCGTCCGGACGGATTCGATGATCACGGCGGTAAAGGCGGGAGCACGGGCAGAAGGCTTCGTGCTTGGGCTGGAAACCGCCGGCGCCCTGCGCGCTGGCGATGCTGAAAGGCTCTATATCATTTTCGAATCTGCGCTGGTGGAGCACCTGAAGACACTTTCTCAGCATTAAATCATTCAGCTTTTTCATCAATCGGATTGATCAATCCGCTTTGTTGATTGCGTACATTGCCCACGGCGCGATCGACCTTGAACCATTCGAAAGCCTCTGATGGCTCGCCCTCATGCAGCACCATCTGTTCGGCGCGCTCTTTGGGCGTGGCTGGGTCCAACCATTCCCGCGCGAGCTCTGGCGGAAGAGCGACCGGGCGGCGGTCGTGGATGTCGACCATGCCGCCGGCGCTGTCGGCGGTGATGATTACAAAGCCGTTGTGCTCGCCGGGGCCGTGCTCTTCGTTCGGGTACTGGCCGATCGCGGCGCAGAGGATCGGGGACTGGTCGCGATGCCTGATCAGGTAGGGCTGCTTCTTCGGCCCCCCTTCGTCTACCCACTCGAACCAGTTGTTGATCGCGATGATTGCCCGGTGCGGCCAGATCGCGCGAAAGAAAGGGCCATGGGCGACTTTCTCGACGCGTGCATTGATTGGCGCGGCTCGGTCTTTTGCCCAATGCGGTCGCCATCCCCAGCGGACCATATCTGCATGCAGAAACTCGCCTTCCTGATGGAAGAGGGCGAGCTGAGTGGTTGGCGCGGCGTTGTACCGCTCAAAGGGTTGCTCGCCGGTCGAGTTGATGAGCGCGTTCGGCATGCTGAGCGCCGCCACGAAGTCGTGAATGCCGCTGTACTGGGAAAGTCGTCCGCACATTGCCATGCCCTCGGCTGGATCTGATTCAGCGTAGACCCATAAGGGAAGGCTTCGTCACAAACCTTTTTCGGCGCAGCATTCGCAATGACCTGCGAATTCCCCCCGATCTCGAGCTTCTCTGAAAAGGCGCTGGTTTTCATTTAACAGATGGTTCCTGTTGTGCTCGACGTCGGCGAATCGTCGCCTCTCGCTTAGCAAAGCCCCTTCGGCGTGCTGAAGCTTGGCCTTGAGAGAGTTTCTCTCCTCCGTGAGGGCGTCATTGTCTCTGACCAGTCCTTCGATATTCGCCAGCGCGCGAGCGAGCTTTAGGATGAGAGCCTCGAATTCGTTTTCATACATCCTGAGCTGGTGTCGGCAGGTTTCAAGCGGGGTCGGGTTGCCGAGCCAATCGTCGGTGTCTTCTATATAGAGGGGGTCCACGTGAGTGCCTTACTGGATACTGGTTGCATATACAGTAATCGAGAGGCGGAACGTAGGCGAGGCTGCGGCGACGAACTGTCAGTCCGGCGCCATCAAAACAGCCAACGTCATTTTGATGAATTCTTCATTTCGATCGATCGCGGCGAGAGAGCTTCGGACGTTTTCGGCGACATCGGCGGATCCGCGCTGCTCGACCCATAAAGTGAGCTCCATGATGGCGGCTTCAAGGGCGAGCTGGTTTTCGTTGATTTTGAACAGTAGGGAAGGGAGCAGATCAGAGTTTGGCATTGGTTTCCTCCTTGGACGAAACCAGAATAGCAGAGAGAAATTTGATCGGCAGAACGCCGGAGAAGGGTAGAGCACTGTAGGAAAATACAGCGCTAAGTTGTTGATTCTTATAGCGGGTAAGGTCAGTTTTTGACCCTGCAAATTTCGGTGTGTTTCCTTTATGCATCAATGGGTTGCGTGTGTTTCGGGGTCACCTTGACATGGTGGGGGTCGTTGGTTCGAGTCCAATCGCGCCTACCAAACAAAATCCGCTCTGCTGGGCGGTCTGGAAGGGCTCACCGAAAGGTGAGCCCTTTTTTGTTGTCTGTGATTTGCGCAACGCTTGTTCCCGGTCCTTTCCGCTTCGCTCTGATCAGCTCTCTATTCATTACTGTTTGCGCAAAATGATCAAGCGCCATTTTGGTGCATTCTTCTTCCATTTCGTTGTTGAAAACACCTGAATATCCAAAGGCTTACAGCTCTTTTTCTCCAACCGGTTATCGAAAAAGCCTTGTTGCATGTTGGGAATTTAAGTAACATCCGACCTGCGTTCACCACCACGGTTTATGCATTTTTAAATCCCAAGCTTCCATCAGCTGCTTGGGATTTTTTTTGCCTGCGATTTGGCGTTTCGGCGCCTTTCCCTCCATCACCTCCAAGCGAGGCGCGGTTTTTCGTCTACTACTGACTGGCCGATTTTCAACTCTTTATAAGGGAGTGCGTCGATGCTGAGTCAGTGGGTCCTTGCCGCTATTCATCTATTGGCGTTTGCCTTGGCTTTCTGGGCGGCGCTGACGCGCGGCACAGCTTTCCGAAAACTCTCGGCGGGCACGGGAGAGGTCAAGCGCGTTCTGCTCGCGGATAACCTTTGGGGGCTTTCAGCTTTGACGCTGCTTATCACCGGAGCGATGCGTGCGTTTGGTGGTTACGAGAAAGGCTCTGACTATTACCTGCATCAGCCGCTGTTTCATCTGAAGATGACGCTGTTCTTGCTGATCCTGCTGATGGAGCTGGCACCGATGATCACGCTGATCAAATGGCGCATCGCATCCTCGCGCGGTGCGGCGCTTGATAGCGGACGTGCGAAGTTGTACGCGCGAATCAGTCATGTTGAAGCGCTGCTGCTGATCCTGATGATGATCGCGGCGACAGGCATGGCGCGTGGCGTGATATTCGCTTAGAAGGCGAAATTCGCCGTGCTCTATCGGAAACGTCCGACAGCCAGCTTCAGGAGTGAAAGGTAATATCGGCGCAAGAAAGGAGGGAGGGGCAAGTGAAAGGAGTCAGCATGCTTCAGGCGCCGTGCCCAGCGGGGTGAAATGCGGATGGCTAAACGGCGCGTGAATCTTTAGCCAGTCTTGCGCGACGGCAATAGGACTGGCTACGTAATGCAAAGTGGCTCAGGGCGTTTGCGGCTTGTCCGGAGCGGTCAGGCCGGCCTGGATGCGTTGGTAAATTTCTTCACGGTGCACTGCCACGTTTTTCGGAGCGTTGATGCCGATGCGGACTTGTTGGCCGCTGACTCCGAGGATGGTGATCGTGATGTCATCACCAATGTTTATGCTTTCACCGACTTTGCGGGTGAGTATCAGCATGGTCTTCTCCTTGATTGCTTTGTAGGGCACCTGATTCAGACAGTGCAGAGGTCGGTGGTATCTATAGATTAGTGCGAAGTCTCACGGTTTGGGTGCCTCTTTCTGACGCGCAGAAGCGGCATTAATTCCCAGGGCGTAACTATACAGAGGCTGCAATCATCATTCTCGTTGTTTTGTGCCCATTTTGCGGGGCTCGCGAAGTATTTTTGAATGATAAGATCGCCGCTTTACGAATTCCGAGGGAAGCGTTGTGCGCAAATTGGTTTGGCTGGTAGCGGCACTGGCATTGGCAGGCTGCGGTGAAGGCAAGAATGTAGATGCGCCGAAGCCTGAGACGAAGGTCGCGGCAGCGCCGGCGGCCGCCGCGCCACAGTGGGATCTGGAAGTGCGTGGCGAGACTCCTCAGGCCGTCAGTGACCTGAGCGGCTGGTTGATCGAGCACGCTTTCGTTCCGACGGTCGTCAAGGACGGCAGCGGTAAAACACGAATTCTGATCGGTCCGTTCAATTCCCAGGCTGACGCCGAGGCGCGCAAGGTGCAGGTCGATGCAGCGCTGGTAAAAGCCAAGAAACAAAATATCGAATCGGTGGTGATCGAGCATCCGCTAACGCCATAAGCGAAGCGCCTTCAAAACACGCTGAACGGACATTAAAAAGGCCTCGAGCATAACGCTCGAGGCCTTTTTATTTCCGCTGCAATCAGCCGCAGGCTTTCAGATTTACCGAGCCGACAAACTCGTTGCCACGCCCCATCACGCACGCCACGCTCTGGTTGCGCTGACGTTCCCAGTCCTGCACTGGATAGGTCTTGTCCCACGCTTCGTACAACTGCCGATCCTGCTTCGACAGGCGCAGTCCGTATTGTTTGCTCATGTAAAAATACGTGCGGGCGATCATGCCGCGAATCGAAGGGCGGGGCATGACCTTCTTGGCCTTGAAGTCGACCTGGGTCAGGCAGGAACCGTACTGGCCCGATTGTACCGGCAACCAACCGTAGCTGAAGTTGCTGCGGTCACCGTTGACCTCTCCAATGCTTGGTACCAGGTTGTGCAAATCAGCTTCGGCCTTTTGATAAACCGGATCGTAACGCGTGCAATTCTTGCGTCCGCCTTGCTGCCAGCACTGCCGCTGATGGCCGATCTGCCAGGCCGGCACGATGTGCTCCCATTCGATTCTCGATGCACGCTTGGCGTTCTTGCGCGGCACATAGCCGCAAGCCTTCAGGTCGACCTTGTTGCCGGTGTACTTGCAGCCGCAGTAAAACTCGGTGGATTGCGGCGCATAAAGTTTCCACGCGGCTTTCTTGGCTTCGGAAAATGTACGTGGGGCGCCAGCCTGGGCACCCATGGCGAAAAACAACAACAGCAAAGCAACACAGCGGACACTCATTGAATCAATCTTCCTTCGGCACAACCCAAAAAATCTGCACGCCACCGTCGTCGCGATAAGCGAGGGTAACGTTGTCGTTCTCGTCGATTTCCTCGAGCAAGCGCTCCCAGTCGTCCATCGGCTCATCCGGCAGACGGAAAATCAGTGCGGCTTTGGCTTTTTGTGCGGTGGGGGAATTGATGATTTTCTGAACGCGCATACCCATGCGTTCGTAAGCGTCAGGAGCAGCAGGAGAGGTGGCCACGAGGTTATCCTTATTAAGCTGTACGTGCATACAGTATTTAACTGTAAGCGATTTCGCAACTGCTTAAAATTCAAGAAAATCCTCTGACAGCGGGTTTCCGGTTTTGGTGTAGGGCTTGTCGAGATTTTTGTGGGAAAAGTATTGGAAGGGTGTAAGCGGGGCACCACCTGCCAAGCTGGCAGGTGATGCGCAATTGCCCGATCGAGACGTGATCAGGCGATGTTCAATCAGTATTCCCAGAACATCCGTTGCAGCTCTTTACTGTCGTTGGTCTTGGTCAGCGCGACCATCGCCAGGATGCGGGCTTTTTGCGGGTTCAGATCGTGAGCGACAACCCAGTCGTATTTGTCGTCAGGCTGTTCGGCGTTACGCAGGACAAAGCCGCCAGCGTTGACGTGGGACGAGCGAATGATCTGCACGCCATCCTTGCGCAGGGCTTGCAGGGATGGAACCACGCGAGAGGATACCGAACCGTTGCCAGTGCCGGCGTGGATGATGGCTTTGGCGCCGGCTTGCGCCAGTGCCTTGTAGGCGGTATCGCTGACGTTGCCGTAGGAGTAGGCAATTTCTACGTCAGGCAGGCTCTTGATGTTTTTGATGTCGAATTCCGAATCCATGGTGTGACGCTTGGCCGGTAGGCGGAACCAGTAGGATTTGCCCTCGACCACCATGCCCAGTGGACCCCAGGCGCTTTTGAATGCTTCGGTCTTGATGTTGATCATTTTGCTGACGTCGCGACCGGACTGGATCTCGTCGTTCATGGTCACCAGCACGCCTTTGCCGCGCGCTTCCTTGCTGCTCGCCACGGCGACGGCGTTGTACAGGTTGAGCATGCCGTCTGCCGACATGGCAGTGCCCGGACGCATCGAGCCAACGACGATGATCGGCTTGTCGGTCTTCTCGACCAGGTTCAGGAAGTAAGCGGTTTCTTCGAGGGTGTCGGTACCGTGGGTGATAACGATGCCGTCGACGTCCTTGCTGTCAGCCAGTTCGGAAACGCGACGACCCAATTGCAGCAGGTTGTCGTTGGTGATGCTTTCCGAAGCGATCTGCATGACTTGTTCGCCACGCACGTTAGCCAGTTTGCTCAGCTCGGGAATGCCGGCAATCAGTTGCTCGATACCGACTTTCGCTGCCTGGTAAGTGGCACTGTTGGCGGCACTGGCGCCAGCGCCGGCGATGGTACCGCCGGTGGCGAGAACAACGACGTTGGCCAGTTTGGTCTGGGTTTCGACTTCTTTTGCCTGAAGGGCAGCAGGCAGGAGCAGCAGGAGGGCCAATGCGCCCGGAATCAAGGTATTGAAAGCAGATTTCATTATTTTTCTCTCTAGTCGTGAGACGGTGCTGATGCAGGTTCATCTAGATGCGCCCCAAGCCGATCTGAATGCTTGAGGTGCTAGGACGGGAGCAGGATTCATACCATGCGTAATGTGCTGACGGAAAATGTTTAACCCAATGATTTAAATCAACATTTGTCGGTGGCTGGAGCATCGTTGAGGACCCATCCATCCGGGATTCCGAACGACAGCGGGATTCTTGTTCGGCTCGCCGATAGGCAATCTCTGAAAAGCCAGGCGGGTGACAAATCCCTGCTAAAGAAATGTGCTCCCAGGCCGATGCGTCCTCAAGGAAACCAAATCTTAGGAGTTCACATGTCACTGACGGTCGGTTTTGCCAATCCCGCTGCAGTCACCATCGGCGGTAAAACTGCAGCCACGATCAACACCCTGAACGACGCGACCAATGAGGCTTCGGCGCAGGCGCTGGGTACCGAGAAGACTGAAAAGAATCAGGTCAGAACTGGTGGTGGTCCTGTGCAGGAAAACAGTGAAACCGAGGCTGACAGCAATCTCAGCATCACCGTCAAGACACTGCTCAAGCGGATGAAGGAATTGCAAAAGCAACTTCAGGAGCAGCAACAGCAACTGGCTGCGGCTCAGGCTGCAAGCTATCCGACTCCCGAAGCGAAATCCCAGGCTGTGATGTCGATTCAGGGCCAGATCGCGCAAACCAGCGCCGCACTGGCGGAAGTGGCGGGTGCGTTGGTCAAGGAGATGTCGAAAAGCGCTACCAGCGGCGGCTTGGTCAATACGACTGCCTGAAGCGCCAAATTGCCAATTCGGCGATTCGACCTACAACAAAAGACGATTTCTGATTGTTGACAAATGTCGGCGGGATTCTCATAGTTCGGTCTACGCAAACGTTTGCGCGGCTTGGAAGGGCATTTTCTCCCGGAGCCGTGACGTAGCTTACGTCAGCGCAAACGTTGCTCACAATAATCATAAGATCGGAGTGAACCCATGAAGCTGCCATTCGCCGCACGTCTTCTTGCTGTCGCTATGCTGGCTGCCACAGCCGCCGCACTACCTGTCTCCTCGGCTTTCGCCGAATCCGCAGAAAAACCCAAAGTCGCGCTGGTCATGAAATCCTTGGCAAACGAATTCTTCCTGACCATGGAAGACGGCGCCAAAGCCTACCAGAAAGAACACTCCGCCGATTTCGACCTGGTGTCCAACGGCATCAAGGACGAGACCGATACTGCCAACCAGATCCGTATCGTCGAACAGATGATCGTCTCGAAAGTCGATGCGCTGGTCATCGCGCCGGCTGATTCCAAGGCCATGGTGCCAGTGATCAAGAAGGCCGTTGATGCTGGGATTACGGTGATCAACATCGATAACCAGCTCGATCCCGCCGTGGTCAAAAGCAAAAACATCAACGTCCCGTTCGTAGGTCCGGACAATCGCAAAGGTGCGCGTCTGGTCGGCGAGTACCTGGCCAAGCAACTGAAGGCGGGCGACGAGGTCGGCATCATCGAAGGCGTGTCCACCACCACCAACGCGCAGGCACGTACGGCCGGTTTCAAGGACGCGATGGAAGCCGCGCAGATCAAAGTGGTCTCGCTGCAATCCGGTGACTGGGAAATCAACAAAGGCAATCAGGTTGCCTCGTCCATGCTCAGCGAATACCCGCAGATCAAAGCACTGCTGGCCGGTAACGACAGCATGGCGGTCGGCGCCGTTTCCGCAGTCCGTGCCGCTGGCAAGGCAGGGCAGGTGAAAGTCGTCGGTTACGACAATATCAATGCGATCAAGCCAATGCTCAAGGACGGCCGCGTGCTGGCCACTGCTGACCAGTTTGCAGCCAAGCAGGCCGTGTTCGGCATCGAAACCGCACTGAAGATCATCAAAGGCGAGAAAGTCGACAGCGGTGCCAACGGCGTGATCGAAACACCGGTCGAACTGGTCACCCAGTAAGTCATCTGGCGACACAACGGCGCTCGTCCGTCCGGGCGAGCGCATGGAGATTTCTATGTCAGTTTCCGCCCCGAACGCTGTCCTCTCGGTCAGCGGTATCGGCAAGACCTATGCGCAACCGGTGCTCACCGGCATCGATCTGACGCTGATGCGCGGTGAAGTACTGGCGCTGACCGGCGAAAACGGTGCCGGCAAAAGTACCCTGTCGAAGATCATTGGTGGTCTGGTCACGCCAACCACCGGCCAGATGCAATTCCACGGCAAGGACTATCGTCCGGGCAGCCGTACCCAGGCTGAAGAGCTTGGCGTGCGCATGGTCATGCAAGAACTCAATCTGTTGCCGACGCTGTCGGTGGCGGAAAACCTGTTTCTGGATAATCTGCCGAGCAGCGCGGGTTGGATCAGCCGCAAGCAGTTGCGCAAGGCGGCGATCGAAGCCATGGCGCAGGTCGGCCTCGATGCGATCGACCCGGACACACTGGTTGGCGAGTTGGGTATCGGTCATCAACAGATGGTCGAAATCGCGCGCAACCTGATTGGCGATTGCCACGTGCTGATCCTCGATGAGCCGACCGCGATGCTCACGGCGCGCGAAGTAGAAATGCTCTTCGAGCAGATCACCCGATTGCAGGCTCGCGGCGTTTCCATCATCTATATCTCTCACCGTCTCGAAGAACTGGCGCGGGTGGCGCAGCGTATTGCTGTGCTGCGTGACGGCAATCTGGTCTGCGTCGAGCCGATGGCCAACTACAACAGCGAGCAACTGGTCACCTTGATGGTCGGTCGCGAACTGGGCGAACACATCGACATGGGGCCGCGCAAGATCGGCGCTCCGGCGCTGACGGTCAACGGCCTGACGCGTTCGGACAAAGTCCGCGACGTCTCCTTCGAAGTGCGTGCCGGGGAGATTTTCGGCATTTCCGGATTGATCGGGGCAGGGCGCACGGAATTGCTGCGGCTGATCTTCGGTGCCGATGCTGCCGACAGCGGCACCATCGCGCTCGGCTCGCCGGCCAAAGTCGTGAGTGTTCGCTCGCCAGTCGATGCCGTGCGCAACGGCATTGCGCTGATCACCGAGGATCGCAAGGGCGAAGGGCTGCTGCTCAGTCAGTCGATCAGCGCCAACATCGCCTTGGGCAACATGCCGGAAATCTCCAGTGGTGGTTTCGTCAACAACGGCGACGAAATTTCCCTGGCGCAGCGTCAGATCGAAGCCATGCGTATCCGCAGCTCGAGCCCTACGCAGCTGGTCTCGGAACTGTCCGGCGGCAATCAGCAGAAGGTCGTGATCGGTCGCTGGCTGGAGCGCGACTGTTCGGTACTGCTGTTCGACGAGCCGACTCGCGGGATTGATGTCGGCGCCAAGTTCGATATTTACGGTTTGCTCGGTGAGTTGACCCGCCAGGGCAAGGCGTTGGTCGTGGTGTCCAGTGACTTGCGCGAATTAATGCTGATCTGCGATCGGATCGGCGTGCTTTCGGCGGGACGTCTGATCGACACCTTCGAGCGCGACAGCTGGACCCAGGATGATTTGCTTGCCGCCGCTTTCGCCGGCTACCAGAAACGTGATGCGTTGCTCAATGAAGCAGCGCCTAGGGATCTCCCATGAAAACTGCATCTTCTGCCAGTAAACGTAGTGGCAATTTCTTTGGCCTGGGTACTTATCTGGGCCTGGCCGGTGCCTTGCTGGCGATGATTGCGCTGTTCTCGGTCCTGAGCAGCCATTTTCTCTCGTACAACACTTTCAGCACCCTGGCCAACCAGATTCCCGACCTGATGGTGCTGGCGGTAGGCATGACCTTTGTGCTGATCATCGGCGGCATCGATTTGTCCGTCGGCTCGGTCCTCGCGCTGGCCGCATCGACGGTCAGCGTTGCGATTCTCGGCTGGGGCTGGAGCGTTTTGCCAGCGGCGCTGCTCGGCATGGCGGTGGCGGCTCTGGCCGGCACCATCACTGGCTCGATCACCGTGGCCTGGCGGATTCCGTCGTTCATCGTCTCCCTCGGCGTGCTGGAAATGGCCCGCGGTGTGGCGTATCAGATGACCGGGTCGCGCACTGCCTACATCGGCGATGCGTTCGCCTGGCTGTCGAATCCGATCGCGTTCGGCATTTCCCCGTCGTTCATCATCGCTTTGTTGGTTATCTTCATCGCGCAGGCAGTTTTGACCCGCACGGTTTTCGGCCGCTACCTGATCGGCATCGGCACCAACGAAGAAGCCGTGCGGCTGGCCGGGATCAATCCCAAGCCCTACAAGATTCTGGTGTTCAGCCTTATGGGCCTGCTGGCGGGCATTGCCGCTCTGTTTCAGATTTCGCGTCTGGAGGCGGCTGACCCGAACGCAGGTTCGGGCCTGGAACTGCAAGTGATCGCGGCGGTGGTTATCGGCGGTACCAGCCTGATGGGTGGGCGCGGTTCGGTGATCAGCACTTTCTTTGGTGTGTTGATCATTTCCGTGCTCGCGGCCGGTCTCGCGCAGATTGGTGCGACGGAGCCGACCAAGCGCATCATCACCGGTGCGGTAATCGTTATCGCTGTGGTGCTCGACACCTATCGCAGTCAACGCGCCAGTCGCCGGGGCTGAACCATGGCAACGATCAAGGATGTAGCGGCGCTCGCGGGCATTTCCTACACCACCGTGTCGCACGTGGTGAACAACACCCGCCCGGTCAGTCAGGAAGTGCGGCGCAAAGTCGAGGCGGCGATCAAGAGCCTCGACTACGTGCCAAGTGCCGTGGCGCGCTCGCTGAAAGCCAAGACCACCGCGACCATCGGCCTGCTGGTGCCTAACAGCCTCAACCCGTACTTCGCTGAATTGGCGCGCGGAATCGAGGATTACTGCGAGCGCAACGGCTATTGCGTGATCCTCTGTAACTCCGACGACAACCCGGACAAGCAGCGCAGCTATTTGCGTGTGTTGCTGGAAAAGCGCATTGACGGTTTGATCGTCGCCTCCGCCGGCGGTGACAGTGGTCTGGCGCAAGGGCTGGCGGGCGTGAAGACGCCGATGGTCATCGTCGACCGGGGCCTGGAAGGTGTAAATGCCGATCTGGTGCGCATCGACCACGAATACGGTGCTTATCTGGCAACCCGTCACCTGCTCGAGTTGGGGCATCGCGACATCGCCATGATCGGCGGTCCGGCCAGTACCAGCGTGGCGCAAATGCGTCAGGCCGGTTATTGCCGAGCGCTGCGAGAAGCGGGAATCGAGGTGCGTGAGGAGCGCATGCTCGAAAGCGACTTCACCAGCACCGGCGGTTACAACGCCGCAGCCCGGCTGCTCGAGAGCAATCCGCCGAGCGCGATTTTTGCCGGCAACGACATGATTGGCATCGGTGTGCTGCGTGCGGCGGCCGAACGTAACGTGCGAGTGCCGGCCGAGCTGTCGGTGATCGGCTTCGATGACATTCAGATGAGTCGTTACGTCTATCCGGCGTTGACCACGGTCGGCCAGTCGATCCTGCAACTGGGCGAGATGGCCGCCGAAGTGCTGTTGCGCAGAATTGCTGCGCCGGACTCGGGCACCGATCAACGCATCGTGACTCCGAGTATTGTCCTGCGCGAATCGACCGCGCCGCTGTCCGGCGTGTTCACCGAATATCGCTGAAACCGAATTGATGAGTAGTGATGTATGCCAGCAAATGTATTGGTAATAGGCAGCCTGAACATGGACCTGGTCACCCGGGCGCCACGGCTGCCGCGCGGCGGTGAAACGCTGATCGGTCATTCCTTTGCCACTGTGTCGGGCGGCAAGGGCGCCAATCAGGCAGTTGCCGCTGCTCGTCTGGGCGCGCAGGTGGCGATGGTCGGTTGCGTGGGAAATGACGACTACGGTGTGCGATTGCGCGATGCCTTGCTCGCCGAGCACATCGACTGCGAGGCTGTCAGCGTCGTAGAGGATTCCAGTGGCGTGGCGCTGATTGTGGTGGATGACAACAGCCAGAACGCCATCGTGATTGTCGCCGGAGCCAACGGCGCAATGACGGAAGCAGTAATTGACCGTTTTGATGCGGTTTTGCAAGCCGCCGATGTGGTGATCTGTCAGCTCGAGATTCCCGATGCGACGGTCGGGCATGCGCTCAAGCGTGCACGTGAACTGGGCAAGACCGTCATCCTCAATCCGGCGCCGGCGAGCCGTCCTTTGCCGGCAGACTGGTTCGCGGCGATCGACTATCTGATTCCCAACGAGAGCGAAGCCGCCGCGTTGAGCGGGCTCGCTGTCGACTCGTTGCAGTCGGCAGAAACGGCTGCCACCCAATTGATCGCCATGGGCGCCGGTAAAGTCATTGTCACGTTGGGCGCGCAGGGGTCGTTGTTCGCTAATGGCAAGGGTTTCGAACACTTCCCCGCGCCGACCGTGAAGGCGGTCGATACCACGGCCGCAGGCGACACCTTTGTCGGCGGTTTCGCCGCAGCGCTGGCCAATGGCAAATCCGAAGCCGAGGCGATTCGCTACGGTCAGATTGCCGCTGCGCTGTCTGTCACCCGCGCCGGTGCGCAACCGTCGATTCCAACCATGTCCGAAGTACAGGGGTTCAAACCCGCATGAAAAAGACTCCTTTGCTCAACGTCGCGCTGTCGCGACTGATCGCTTCGCTTGGCCACGGTGACATGGTCGTGATCGGCGACGCCGGTTTGCCCGTGCCGCCGGGTGTCGAGCTGATTGATCTGGCACTGACCCATGGCATCCCTGATTTCGTCAGCACGCTGAAAGTCGTGCTCAGCGAAATGCAGGTAGAAAGCCATGTGCTGGCCAGAGAGATCTTCGATAAGCAGCCCTCGGCGCTGGCCGATCTGGACGCGATGAACGAAGAGGGCGCGCTGGGCCGTAGGGATCTGCTCACTCACGAGCAGTTCAAGGTACTGAGCCGACAAGCCAGGGCGATAGTTCGTACAGGAGAATGTCAGCCGTACTGCAACATCGTTCTGGTCGCCGGAGTTACATTCTGATTTCCGATTTCACCTGCACAAGGAATGCGCTATGCAACGCTACGTTGAAAAAATTCACCAACTGATCCGGAGTCTGCTGCTTTTGTCCGTGATAACTGCGACCGGCGCTCAGGCGGCGGAAAAGATCGATCTGATCATCGATACCGATCCAGGCGCCGACGACGTGGTCGCTTTGCTCTTCGCGCTGGCGTCGCCGGATGAACTGAATATTCGCGCGCTGACTACCGTGGCCGGCAACGTGCGCCTGGACAAGACTTCGCGCAACGCGCGGCTGGCTCGCGAATGGGCAGGGCGCGAAGACGTGCCGGTTTACGCTGGCGCACCGAAGCCACTGATGCGCACGCCGATCTACGCCGAGAACATTCATGGCAAGGAAGGCTTGTCGGGCGTCACGGTTCACGAACCGAAGAAAGGCCTGGCGAAAGGTAATGCGGTCAATTATCTGATCGACACTCTTAAATCGGCCAAACCGCACAGCATCACCATCGCCATGCTCGGCCCGCAGACCAACCTGGCTCTGGCGTTGATCCAGGAACCGGAGATCGTTCAGGGCATCAAGGAAGTGGTGATCATGGGCGGGGCGCATTTCAACGGTGGCAACATCACCCCTGTGGCTGAATTCAACCTGTTCGCCGATCCGCAGGCTGCCGAGGTGGTGCTCAAGAGCGGGGTGAAACTCACCTATCTGCCGCTGGACGTGACCCACAAGATCTTGACCAGTGACGCGCGCCTGAAGCAGATCGCCGCGCTGAACAACAATGCGAGCAAGATCGTCGGCGACATTCTCAACGAATACATCAAGGGCGATATGGAGCACTACGGCATTCCCGGCGGCCCGGTGCATGACGCCACCGTTGTGGCGTATCTGCTCAAGCCCGAGTTGTTTACCGGTCGGGCGGTCAACGTCGTCGTGGATAGCCGTGAAGGACCGACATTCGGCCAGACCATCGTTGACTGGTATGACGGCCTGAAAGCAACGAAGAATGCATTCTGGGTCGAGAATGGCGACGCCCAGGGATTCTTTGATCTGCTGACCGAGCGCTTGAAGCGTCTGAAATAAGTCGTCAACCCGCAGGCGATTGCCTGCGGGTTCTCACTGCGCCTGTTCGGCCTGACCAATTGGGTATCGCTCGAATACCTGATTGATAAAATGCTGCGCCGCTTCTATTCCCAACTCCTTGACCAGTAAATCGATTCCGATCAACGCCAATTCTTCCGTCGTGCCGGGGCTGTAAGAGCTGTGTCCTTCGGCCCATTTGGCGTTGATGGCGGCGTCGATGCTTACACTGGTCATGGGAGGCTCGAAAGGTCAGGATGTCTGTTTTTCGAGTTAACCATTTTGCGCGGCGTTTGGCACTGCGACTTAGGCATGAGCGGAGCGCTATGCGACACTTGGTCTTTTCCGGCTTACCAAGGACCCTGTTGTGCAGATCGATCTGAATAGCCCTGACGGCCTCACACTCGATGCAGTGCGCCAATTGCTCGCCTCAGCCAGTGACAACGTACACAACCAATTGCGCGTGACCAAAGACGGCATCGCCTATCTGTCCACCGTGACCGGTGGGCAGGATATCGGCGGTCTTCTTTTTCGCCTGGAAACCTGGGCAAAGGGCTCGGGCTATGTGGGTAACGTCGCAGCCAGCGATGAAGTCTGGGTGATGCAGATTTTCAACGCGCTCAAGGACAACTGGCCGAATCCGCCGTATGACTACATCGACGTTTATTGAGCGTCGTTAATATTCAGTCACGATTGTTTGCTGAGTGGCCGCGCGCAGCTCAGGCACACTCGGCATTTTTCCGCTCGTGGGGCATGGCATGGCTTGAGCCTTGAAACCAAACGCCGCATTGGCGGTCGCACGATCTCTGCTTAAACATTTGAAAACAAGGAGGCTTCATGCCTTTGAAGTTCGCGACACTGGGTGCACTGATGGCCGCTGCGCTGTTGGCTGGTTGCAGCACAACCTCCAGCGAGTCGGCAAAGGAACCCGTGGCTGCTGAATCGGGGAACAGCCGCTGCGAAGCATCGGCAGCGCAATTCGCCATCGGCAAGAAGGCATCCCCTGAATTGCTGGATCAGGCACGTGCCAAGGCTGGGGCGCAAAATGCGCGCTTCCTCAAGCCAAACGACATGATCACCCTGGAATACCGCTCCGATCGCCTGAATCTGAACACCGACAACAACCTGGTGGTTACCCGCGTCAATTGCGGCTGAACACTTTGTTCAAGACATAAAAAACCCCGTCACTTGGACGGGGTTTTTTTAGTGCGCCGAGAAATTACTCTGGGCGAACCTGTGCAGCTTGCATACCCTTTTGGCCTTTCTCAGCCACGAAAGAGACGGTCTGGCCTTCTTTCAGGCTTTTGAAACCGTCGGATTCGATAGCT
>Ga0308161_1000438_pt1 | contig 66986 bp, 55 predicted proteins | sample PhyFR2_FD_201034 | JGI IMG/M metagenome (GOLD analysis project Ga0308161, IMG submission 201034) | Phyllosphere microbial communities from UC Gill Tract Community Farm, Albany, California, United States - DLSLF.R2 | ecosystem: Host-associated > Plants > Phyllosphere > Unclassified | place: USA...
TCCGTGGGTAACCCGGCAGGACGCCGGGTTAGCCGCGCTGGGCCAAGGATGGCCCATCGCGGCGGCCCACGGATTCAAGCCGGAGTGAGGGCACACCGAGCCTAAGCGAGGTGCCGAGTGTTGGGGCGAAGGCCTTTTGGTTACTTTTGTGCCTTTACAAAAGTGACACGCCGTAAGGGCGTAACCCTAAGTAGCCGTTACCGCAGAAACGGATATGTACTCGGTCAGATCCAACATCCTGGTCGGCTGTCAGGCCGCCATCGGGGGCAAGCCCCCTCCCACATTTTGATCTCCATACATCAGGCAGATAGTTCATAGCCTGCTTTGATCTGCGCTTTTGATTGTGATCTTGATCTCAGGCGTCCGTTAAACATGCTGGCCGCACGCAGGCTTGAATTCGTGGACCACACTTTCTGCCGCCCCCAACCCCCCTCCCAAAGCCCCGCATCCCCAAAAGCCCCCTAAAAGCGCACAAACACAGGCCCCGCCCAAGCCTGGCACACACCGCAAACTCTGCTGAGCCCCGCCCCCAAAACGGTGGTTTGTATTGAGCACAGCCTGTTTTAGACGGCATATGCTGATTTCACAGTGGTGTAATGAACCTGTGCTGCAACGAGGCCAACGCGCCGCCAGGGCAGTGAACCCTTGTCACACTCAACGAACTTCAGGACCGCACTCCATGAGCTTTCTTCGTCCCAAATTCATTACGTTCGACTGCTACGGCACACTGACCAACTTTCATATGGGCACCATGACCCGCGAGCTGTTCGCCGACCGCATCAAACCCGAGCAGATGGACCAATTCGTCAAGGACTTCTCCGCCTACCGCCTCGACCAGGTCATGGGCGACTGGCGCCCGTATGACGAAATCCTCAAGACCGCCCTGGCCCGTACCTGCAAGCGTTGGGGCATCGACTACCGCGAAGAAGGCCAGCTGTATTACGACGCCGTACCCACCTGGGGCCCTCACGCCGATGTGCCGGCCGGTCTGTCGAAGATTGCCGACAAGATCCCCCTGGTGATTTTCTCCAATGCCAGCGACAGTCAGATCATGTCCAACGTCGACAAGCTCGGCGCGCCGTTCCACAAGGTCTTCACCGCCGAACAGGCCCAGGCCTACAAGCCACGCCTGGCCGCTTTTGAGTTCATGCTCGATAACCTCAACTGCGGTCCGGAAGATATCTTGCATGTGTCTTCGAGCTTCCGTTATGACCTGATGCCGGCCCATGACATGAAGATCAAGAACAAGGCGTTTGTTGCCCGGGGCCATGAAGTGCCAGGCAACGCGTTTTACGGCTATCAGCAGATCACCGATATCGGTGGGCTGCCGGCGCTGGTCGGCCTGTAACGCACACAAGGGGCAAGACATGGGCAGCGAATCCTATTGGCTCGACACCGCACCGGCGTTTACCGGCGCCCAGTTGGGTGACTTACCCAAGCAGGTCGATGTGGCCGTGGTCGGCGGTGGCTTCACCGGCCTGGCGGCAGCGCGGGCGTTGGCGCTCAAGGGCGCCAGCGTGGTAGTGCTGGACGCCGGGCGGGTGATCGGCGAGGCCTCGGGGCGCAACGGTGGGCAGTGCAACACCGGCGTGGCCCAGGATTATGCCGGGCTGCATGCCAGCCTCGGTGCGGCCAAGGCGCGAGCCTATTACCAGGCCTACGAAAGTGCGGTGCAGAGTGTGGTGTCGCTGGTCGAGCAGGAAGGGATCGCCTGCGACCTGGTGCGCAACGGCAAGCTCAAGCTGGCGGCCAAGCCCCTGCATTACGAAGGCCTGGCCCGCACCTGTGAGCTGATCCGCCGCGAGGTGGATGCCGAGGTCGAGTTGCTCAACGCCGACCAGACCCGTGCTGAAGTCAGGTCGACGCAGTTCCATGGCGGCCTGCTGCAACGCAACGGCGTGCAGATGCACGTCGGCCGCTTTGGTGTCGGCTTGGCCGAAGCGGCGGCGCGGCGTGGCGCGATGATCCACGAGCACACCGAGGTCAAGGACTGGAAAGCCCAGGCCGGCGGTTATCAGGTCAACACCGCCAAGGGCTCGCTGCACGCCGGGCAAGTCCTGCTGGCGACCGGCGCCTGCCAGCACGGCGACCTCGGCTGGTACCGCCGGCGCATCGTGCCGGTGGGCAGTTTTGTCATCGCTACCGAAGTCTTGCCCCAGACCCTGATCGACCAGTTGCTGCCGCAGCACCGCGCCTATGTGACCAGCCGCATGATCGGCAACTACTTTCGCCTGACCCCGGACAACCGCCTGCTGTTCGGCGGGCGTGCGCGGTTTGCGATGTCCGACAGCGTCTCCGACGCCAAGAGCGGCAAGGTGCTGCAAGCGGCGATGTTGAACATGTTCCCGCAGTTGGCGCACGTGAAGATCGACTACTGCTGGGGTGGCCTGGTGGACATGACGTCCGACCGCCTGCCCCGTGCCGGCCAGCATGGCGGCGTGTTCCATTCCATGGGCTACAGCGGCCATGGCGTGCAGATGTCGGTGCACATGGGCCAGGTGATGGCTGAGGTCATGGCCGGCAATGCTGCCGCCAATCCGTGGCGCGAACTGGAATGGCCGGCGATTCCCGGGCATTTCGGCAAACCCTGGTTTTTGCCCTTTGTGGGCGCCTACTACCGCTTCCAGGACTATTTGCACTGAGTTGCCGTTGTTGCGTCACCGTCGTTTGCGTTTCCAGGACGCTCCGGACATCCGTGAGCACTCGATTCTTCCGATTATCGACAGGTAGCCTTGCTATGACTGACAACAAAAACACCCACGACCTCATTTCCGGCCAGGACAGCCTGCGGATTTTCGAAGGTCTCAATCGTGGCATGTCGCGCCGTAACGCCCTGCAGATGCTCGGCGTGGCCGGTGTGGCCGCCGCCGGGGCAGGCAGCCTGTTCGGCGCCGCCGGCAAGCTGTTTGCCGATGAAGCCGCGGTGGACGGCAAGGGCAAGCCGGGCGGCAAGATCCGTGTCGCCGGCATGTCCAGCTCCACCGCCGACACCCTCGACCCGGCCAAGGGCGCGCTGTCCACCGACTACGTGCGCCACTTCATGTTCTACAACGGCCTGACCCGCTTCGATAAGCACCTGGTGCCGCAACTGGAACTGGCCGAGCGCATCGACAATGTCGACGCCACCCAGTGGACCATCACCCTGCGCAAGGACGTGACCTTCCACAACGGCAAGCCACTCACCGCCGCCGACGTGGTGTTCTCCCTGAGCCGCCAGAAAGACCCGATCACCGGTTCCAAAGTCATGGCCCTGCTGGAGCAGTTCGCCGAGATCAAGGCCAGCGGGCCCAACGAAGTGCAGATCCGCCTCAGTGCGCCCAACGCCGAGTTGCCGTCGATCCTCGCGGTGTCGCACCTGCTGATCGTTCCCGAAGGCACTACCGATTTCAACAAAGGCATCGGCACCGGGCCGTTCACGGTCGGCGAGTTCAAGCCGGGCGTGCGTTCGATTGCGGTGCGTAACAAGAACTACTGGAAACCGGGCCTGCCGTACCTCGACGAGATCGAATTCATCGCCATCGGCGACGAGCCGTCGCGGGTCAACGCGCTGCTGTCTGGCGACGTGCACATGATCAACGAGGTCAACCCGCGCTCCACCACGCGCATCAAGGCCAGCGCCAAACACCGCGTCGTCGATGCGCCGTCGGGCAACTACACTGACTTGATCATCCGCCAGGACCAGATGCCCGGCAAAAGCCCGGAATTCACCCAGGCCATGAAACTGCTGCTGGACCGTGAACAGGTCAAGTCCGCGGTGTTCCGTGGCTTTGCGGTGGTGGGTAATGACCAGCCGATTGCGCCGGGTTCGCGTTACTTCAACACCGACCTGCCGCAGACGGTCTATGACCCGGAAAAAGCCAGGTTCCTGCTGAAAAAAGCCGGCATGGAAAGCATCACCATGCCGCTGATGGCGTCGCCCGCCGCGACCGGTTCGGTGGACATCGCCGTGCTGTTGCAGCAATCGGCGAAACAGGCCGGGCTCAAGCTTGACGTGAACCGCCTGCCCAGCGATGGCTACTGGTCCAACCACTGGATGAAGCACCCGCTGAGCTTCGGCAACATCAACCCACGGCCCAACGCCGACGTGATGTTCTCGCAGTTCTTCCAGTCCAAGGCGCCTTGGAACGAGTCCGGCTGGCAGAACGATCAGTTCGACCAGTTGCTGATGCTGGCACGCGGCGAAACCGACGACGCCAAGCGCGCCAGGATGTACGCCGACATGCAGACCCTGGTGCATGACCACGCGGGGATCGGCATCCCGGTGTTCATCAGCAACATCGACGGCGTGGACCAGCGCATCAAGGGCTACGACAGCAATCCGCTGGGCGGCTTCATGGGCTACATGTTCGCCGAGCAGGTGTGGTTGGACGCTTGAGGAGGGCGGTGCGATGAACAGCAATACACTGTGGTTGATCGGCCGGCGCCTGGGCGCCGGGGTCGTGACCTTGTTGATCGTGTCCATGGTCGTGTTCGCGATCACGGCGGTACTGCCAGGAGACGCGGCGCAACAAGCCCTGGGCCAGTTCGCCACTCCGGAACAGGTGGCGGCGCTGCGCCTGCAACTGGGGTTGGACCAGCCCGGTGTGTTGCGTTACCTGCACTGGTTGATGAGCCTGCTCACCGGCGACATGGGCGTGTCGGTCTCCAACGCCATGCCCGTGGGTGAACTGATGGCGGGCCGGGTGCCCAACACCTTGATGCTGGCGGGCGCCACGGCGCTGGTCTCGGTGCCGGTGGCACTGGTACTCGGTATCGGTTCGGCGATGGGCCGGGGCGGGCGCATCGACAGCTGCCTGAGCTTCGTCACCCTGGCGATGGTCGCGGTGCCTGAATTTCTGGTGGCGACCCTGGCGGTACTGATTTTCGCGGTCAACCTCGGCTGGCTGTCGGCACTCTCGTATGCCAGTGACATCAGCTCACCGCTGCAATTCATGCGCACCTATGCCTTGCCGGTGATGACGCTGTGCTGCGTGATCGTCGCGCAAATGGCGCGCATGACCCGCGCTGCGGTGATCGACCAACTCGACAGCCCCTACGTGGAAATGGCCCGTCTCAAAGGCGTCAGTCCGATACGTATCGTGCTGCGCCATGCGTTGCCCAATGCCATCGGGCCGATTGCCAATGCCATCGCCCTGAGCCTGTCGTACCTGTTGGGCGGTGTGGTGATCGTCGAAACCATCTTCAACTACCCCGGCATTGCCAGCTTGATGGTCGATGCTGTAACCAACCGCGACATGGCGCTGGTGCAGGCGTGCACCATGTTGTTTTGCGCGGCCTACCTGGGCCTGGTGCTGCTCGCCGACCTGTGCGCGATCCTGTCCAATCCGAGGCTGAGAAACCAATGAATACGCTCATTGCGAAGTCCAAGCCTGTTTCCTCCGCCCTGGCGCTCGCCAAGGTCTCCAGTGGTCCGTCTTGGCTGGGGCTGGTGGGCGGCGTGGTGTGCGTCGCCTGGCTGCTGGTGGCGCTGCTTGGGCCGTGGCTTGCCCCTCATCCGGTGGGTGAGGTGGTGTCCGATAACATCTTTGAAGGCTTCAGCCTGGCACACCCGTTCGGCACCGATTACCTGGGCCGCGACATGCTCAGCCGGGTAATGGTGGGCGCACGGTTCACCGTCGGGCTCGCACTGGTGGCAGCATTACTGGCCAGCACCTTGGGCACCGGGTGTGCGCTGTTGTCGGTGGTCTCGCCCAAGTGGCTGGACGAAATCATCAGCCGCATCATGGACGCCTTTATCTCGATCCCGAGCAAAATGCTTGCGCTGATCATGGTCTCGGCCTTTGGCTCATCGGTAACGCTGCTGATCTGTACGGCCGTGATCAGTTATATCCCCGGCTCGTTCCGCGTCGCCCGCAGCATGGCGGTCAACATCGAGGCCCTGGAGTACGTGCAGGTTGCGCGTACCCGTGGCGAGAGCCGGTTGTATGTGGCGTGCATGGAGATCCTGCCGAATATGCTCAACCCGGTATTGACCGACCTGGGCCTGCGTTTCGGCTACATCGTGCTGTTGCTCAGCGGCATGAGTTTCCTCGGCCTGGGCGTGCAACCGCCCGATGCCGACCTCGGCTCGCTGGTGCGGGAAAACATCGGCGGCCTCAGCCAGGGCGCGCTGGCCATCATCATTCCGGCGCTGGCCATCGGCACGCTGACCATCGGCGTGAATCTGCTGATCGACTATCTGTCGTCCCGACATAGTCGACGCTCGGGAGGCCATTGAAATGACCGAATTGATTCGCGTCGAAGACCTGCGCGTGGTCGCCTGTGGCGAGCGCGGCGAGGTGGAAATCGTCAAGGGCGTGAGCTTTGCCCTGCAAAAAGGTGAAGTGCTGGCGCTGATCGGTGAGTCCGGCTCGGGCAAGACCACCATCGCCCTGGCGCTGCTGGGGTATGCGCGGCGTGGCTGCCGGTTGTCCGGCGGGGTGGTGCAGGTCGGTGAACACGACATGCTCGCCCTCAGCGAAAAACAGCTGCAAGGCCTGCGCGGCAATCGCGTGTCCTATATCGCGCAAAGCGCGGCAGCGGCCTTTAACCCAGCGAAAAAGCTCATCGACCAAGTGGTGGAGGGCGCCCTGATCCACGGTCTCGGCACCCGCGCCGACCTGCAGGCCAAGGCTATCGGCCTGTTCCGCGACCTCGCCCTGCCGGATCCCGAACACATCGGCCAGCGCTACCCGCACCAGGTCTCCGGCGGGCAACTGCAACGGGTGATGGCCGCGATGGCGCTGATCAGCGACCCGCTGCTGGTGTTGCTCGACGAGCCGACCACGGCGCTGGACGTGACCACCCAGATCGACGTGCTGCGCGCCTTCAAGCGCGTGGTGCGCGAGCGCGGCGCCACGGCGGTGTATGTGTCCCACGACCTGGCGGTGGTGGCGCAGATGGCCGATCAGATCGTGGTGCTCAACGGCGGCCAGATCCTCGAACAAAGCACCACCGCGCCGCTGCTCAAGGCTCCGGCCCACGCCTACACCCGCAGCCTGCTGGCTGCCGCACGGCCCGACGAAACCATTCGCCCACCCAGCGGCATCGCTGAAGACACACCCTTGCTGACCATCAGCGGCCTCACCGCTGGCTACGGCAACAAGAACCTGCACGGCATGCCGGCGATCCGCGTGCTCGAAGACATCGACCTCACTGTGCGCCGTGGCCAGGCTATCGGTGTGATCGGCGAGTCGGGCTCGGGCAAGTCGACCTTGGCGCGGGTGGTCGCCGGGCTGCTGACCCCGGCCCTCGGCGGCCTGACCTTTGACGGACAACCCCTGGGCGCGAGCCTGTCCGCACGCACGCCGGAACAATTTCGCCGGATCCAGATGGTGTTCCAGAACGCCGACACCGCGCTCAACCCGATGCACAGTGTGGCAACCATCCTCAGCCGGCCGCTGAAGATGTACTTCGGCCTCAAAGGCGCCGCTTTGCAGGCGCGCATCGGCGAACTGCTCGACCTGGTGCGCCTGCCGCGGGACCTGGCCGAGCGGCGCCCCAACGAACTGTCCGGCGGGCAAAAGCAGCGGGTCAACCTGGCTCGGGCACTGGCTGCCAAGCCGGATCTGATCCTCTGCGATGAAGTCACCTCGGCTCTCGACACCGTGGTCGGCGCGGCGATCCTCGAACTGTTGCGCGACCTGCGCCAGCAACTGGGCGTGTCCTACCTGTTTATCAGCCACGACATCTCCACCGTGCGGGCGCTGTGCGACGACATTGTGGTGATGTACAGCGGCCACAAGGTGCAGGCCGGCAGCCGCCAGTCGTTTGCCGAGGCACCGTTTCATCCCTACACCGACCTGTTGATTCACTCGGTGCCCGAGTTGCGCCAGGGTTGGCTGGAAAGCTGTGGCACAACGTGCAGCGAGCTGCCGCCGATCGGCGTGCGGGCCAATGTGCCGGAACTGTGCACCTTCCTCAATCGCTGCCCGGTGCGGATCGACGGCCTATGCAACCGCACCGCGCCGAACCGCCGACAATTGGACAACGGCAGTGAAATCCTCTGCCATCACGACAGCGCTCAATTGCTGAACATCCAGCAGGGCGCCTCTACCATGACCTTGGGAGCCTATGCATGAACGGGCGTTTTGTGAGGCTGGCCGAACAGGGCCGGCCGACGGTCAGCCTGACCGTGGATGGTGCACCCATCGAAGCGTTGCAGGGCGATACCCTGATGGTCGCGCTGCTGACCCGGGGCACGGCCTTGCGCCAGTCCGAATTCGACAGCGGCCGCCGCGCCGGTTTCTGCCTGATGGGCGCGTGCCAGGACTGCTGGGTGTGGACCCGCTCGGGCGAACGCCTGCGTGCCTGTTCCAATGAAGTCCGTGACGGGCTGGACATTGTCACCACACAACCGGAGGCGACATGGCCACTGCACGGGTAGTCATTGTGGGTGCCGGACCGGCCGGGGTGCGTTGCGCCGAAACCTTGCTGGCCGCCGGTATCCGCCCGATTGTCATTGATGAAAACCGCCGCGACGGCGGGCAGATCTACCGTCGTCAGCCCCAGGGCTTCACCCGCGACTACGCCACCTTGTACGGCAGCGAAGCGGCCAAGGCACAAGACCTGCATCAGAGTTTCGACCGCCTGCGTGACGCCATCGACTACCGCCCCGACACCCTGGTGTGGAACCTCACGCCGGGGCAGTTGTGCTGCGTCAGCCAGGGCCGCCACAGCACCGTGGACTACGACGCGCTGATCCTCTGCACCGGCGCCACCGACCGCTTGATGCCCATCGACGGCTGGCAACTGGCGGGTACCTACAGCCTCGGCGGCGCGCAGATCGCGCTGAAAAACCAGGCCGTGTCCATCGGCCATCGCGTGGTGTTCATGGGCAGCGGGCCGTTGCTGTACCTGGTCGCCAGCCAATACGTGAAAGCCGGTGCCTCGGTGGCGGCGGTGCTGGATACCTCGCCGTTGAGCCTGCGGATCAAGGCCTTGCCCAAGCTGCTGGCGCGGCCGGGGGTGCTGCTCACCGGGATCAAATTGTTGGCGCAACTGTATCGGGCCAAGGTCGCGGTGCACCTGGGAATCAAGCCGCTGCAGGTGCTGGGCGATGCTGCCAATGGCGTGATGGGCGTGCGCTTCAGCACCGGCACCGGGCGGACTGAGACCGTGCAGGCTGATGCCGTGGCGCTGGGTTACCACCTGCGCCCGGAAACCCAATTGGGCGATCTGGCCGGCTGCGCCATGGCCTTTGACCAGGCGTCGAGCCAGTGGTGGCTGGCCACCGACGATGCCGGGCGCACCTCGGTGAAGGGCGTGTATGCGGCCGGCGACGGCTCGAAAATTCGCGGCGCTGATGCCGCCGAACATGCCGGACGCCTGGTGGCGTTGGCGCTGTTGGAGGATCTACAGCAACCGGTGGATAAGGTGTTGCGTGAAGAACAGCAGCAGGCCCTGGCGGTAATGGATCAGTTTCGCCTCGGTCTGGCCCAGGCCTTCCCGTGGCCCAGCGAACAGGCCAAGGCACTTCCCGACAGCGCCATTGTGTGCCGCTGCGAGATGATCAGCGCCGGAGAGTTGCGCCGCACCGTGAACGAAAAGGGTGCCTGCGAAGTCAACCGTGCCAAGGCCTTTAGCCGGGTCGGCATGGGCCGTTGCCAGGGCCGTTATTGCTCCCAGGCCGGCGCCGAAGTGATTGCCGCCGCCGCCGGCGTGCAGGTGCAGGACGTCGGCCGCCAGCGCGGCCAGGCGCCGGTCAAACCGCTGTCGATGCTGATCACCGAGGAGGTGTCGCTATGAGTGTGCAAAAAGCCGATGTGGTGATCGTCGGCGGCGGCTTGATGGGCTCGGCGACCGCGTTTTTCCTGCGCCGTCGCGGGCAGTCGGTGATCCTGCTGGAGCGCGACCAGATCGGCCAGTACGCCAGCGGCGTCAACTTCGGCAACGTGCGCCGCCAAGGGCGTTTCCTCGGGCAACTGGCCTTGGCCAACCGCTCCTGGGCGCTGTGGAAACGCCTGCCGGAACTGATCGACGATGACCTGGAATTCATCCCCAGCGGGCATATGCGCGTGTGTTACCGCGAAGACGAAATCGCCGAGCTGGAAGCCTATGCGGCCGCGCCGGAAGCTGAACAACTGGACCTGAAGATCTATCGCGGCGCCGAGTTGCGTCAGCGCTTCGGTTTCCTCGGCTCTGACGTGAAAGGCGGTTCCTACGCGCCCCACGACGGCCATGCCAACCCGCGCCTGGCGGCACCGGCCTTTGCCCGCGCCGCCATTCGCCTGGGCGCCCGGATTGAAGAACGCACCGAAGTCGCCGAGGTGCAAAAAGTAGGCGCGCAGTTCCATATCACCACCACCGACGGCCGCCAGTTCCAGGCCGCGCAACTGCTGATCACCGCTGGCGCCTGGGGCCAGAAACTCTCTGCTCAGTTCGGCGAACCGGTGCCCCTGGACACCCACGGCCCGCAGATGGCGGTGACCGAACCGGTGCCCTATGCCTTACCCACGGTGATCGGCGTGTACACCAAGATCCCCGAGGAAGTGATCTACTTCCGCCAGATTCCACGCGGCAATATCGTCATCGGCGGTGGTTATCGCAGCAAACCGGACATGCAAAACCGCCGCGCCTATGTGGAGCCGCGCAGTATCCTCAACCAGATCAGCCAGATGCGCCGCCTGCTGCCGGGCGTTGGTAACCTCAATATCATCCGCGTGTGGAGCGGCATCGAAGGCTACCTGCCGGACTCGCTGCCGGTGATGGGCCCCAGCGGCACCGTCGACGGGCTGTTCTACGCCTTTGGCTTTTGCGGCCATGGTTTCCAGCTCGGCCCCGGCGTCGGTGATGTAATGGCCGAACTGCTCGCCACCGGCGGTACCAGCACGCCGATTGCGCCGTTTTCCATCAGCCGTTTTGCCTTACCTGCCGAACAACGGAGCCAGGCCTCATGAAACCTCGCGTACTGGACATCCTGAAAACACTCATGGCGTTTGACACGGTGTCGTCCGAGTCGAACATGGCCCTGATCGAGTACGTGCGCGACCTGCTGCTGACGAAGGGCATCGAGTCGCTGATCGTCAAGGACGAGAGCGGCAAGAAGGCCAACCTGTTCGCCAGCACCGGCCCCAAGGACCAGCCTGGCGTGTTGCTCTCCGGGCACACCGACGTGGTGCCGGCGGCGGGGCAGGCGTGGACCTTTCCCGCGTTCGCCGCCACCGTGCAGGACGGGCGTATCTACGGGCGCGGCAGCTGTGACATGAAGGGTTTTATCGCCTTGGCCATCGACGCCATGCTCGATGCCGCCGACCACACGCTCAATCGCCCGCTGCAACTGGCCTTGTCCCATGACGAGGAGATCGGCTGCGTCGGCGTGCGGCGCCTGCTCGACGTGCTGCACCTGGCGCCGATGCGGCCGTTTCTGTGCCTGATCGGCGAGCCGACCAATATGCAATTCGTGCTCGGTCACAAGGGCAAGGGCTCCTACCGCACCTACTGCCGTGGCCTGGAGGCGCATTCATCCCTGGCGCCGCGTTCGGTCAATGCCATCCATGTGGCCTGCGACTTTATCGCCGCCCTGCGTGACAGCCAGCAGCAACTGCAACGCCATGGCGCCCAGGACAACGACTACGACGTGCCCTATAGCACCGTGCACGTGGGGCAGATCGTCGGCGGCAAGGCGCTGAATATCGTGCCCAACCTGTGCACCCTGGATTTCGAAGTGCGCAACTTGCCCGCCGACGACCTGGATCAGTTCCTGGAGCAAATGCGCGAGCGCGCCGAAGTCATCGTGCGGGAGGCGCAGAAGCTGTCCAGCGTGGCGGCCATCGAGATTGAAACCGTCAACGTCTACCCAGGCCTGGATACCCACCCGAGTGTCGAAGCGGTGCGTTTTCTCAAGCAGTTCGCCGCGCCGGACACCGGCACGTCCAAGGTCTCGTTCGGCACCGAGGGTGGCCTGTTCAAGCAGCGCCTGGACGTGCCGGTGGTGGTCTGCGGGCCGGGTTCCATCGAGCAGGCGCACAAGCCCGACGAGTTTATCGAGATCAGCCAGATGGACGCCGGCGAGCGCTTTTTGCAGGGTTTGCTCGGCTCGTTGAAGGCCTAGCAGAGCCTGCCGTCCTGGGCGTAATTTCAGCACGGCACGCTGCTGTATCCGCGCTTTCGGCATCCTCGCCCGTGGCACCTCCCTAGACTTGAGCGTGTCTCGGATCAGGATCTCGACCATGCTCACCACCCGCTTGCAAGACCCCAGCCTGTTGGCTGAACTCGCCTACGTCGATGGCCAGTGGATCGCCGCCGACAGCGGCGCCACCCTGGACATCCACGACCCCGCCACCGGCGACCTGTTGGCGCGGGTGCCTGCCATGGACGCGGTGGACACCCACCGCGCCATCGCCGCCGCCGAACGCGCCTGGCCCGCCTGGCGCGCACGCCCGGCCGCCGACCGTGCGGTGCTGCTGGAGCGCTGGTACCAGGCGATGCTCGACAACCTCGACGACCTTGCGCTGATCATGACCTGGGAACAGGGCAAGCCACTCAACGAAGCCAAGGGCGAAGTGCGCTACGGCGCCGGTTTCGTCAAATGGTTCGCCGAGGAAGCGCGCCGGGTCTACGGCGAAACCATGCCGGCGCCCAGCGGCGATCGCCGTCTGCTGACGTTGAAGCAACCGGTAGGCGTGTGCGCCGCCATCACCCCATGGAATTTCCCCAACGCGATGATCACCCGCAAGTGCGCGCCAGCGTTGGCCGCCGGTTGCCCGATCATCGTCAAACCCTCGGACCTCACACCGCTGTCGGCCCTGGCCCTGGCGGTACTGGCCGAGCGCGTGGGCATTCCCGCTGGCGTCTTCAATGTGATCACCGGATTGCCCGCCGGCATCGGCGAGGCCCTGACCGGCAGCCCGGTGGTGCGCAAGATTTCCTTCACCGGCTCCACTGCCGTCGGCCGCCTGCTGATGCGCCAGAGCGCCGAGCACATCAAGCGCCTGAGCCTGGAACTGGGCGGTAACGCACCCTTTGTGGTGTTCGATGACGCCGACCTGGAACAGGCGGTTGCCGGGGTGATGATCAGCAAATTCCGCAACGCCGGGCAAACCTGCGTGTGCGCCAACCGCATCCTGGTGCAGAACGGTATCTACGCGCGTTTCGCCGCACGCCTGGTGGAAGAGGTGAGCAAGCTCAAGGTTGGCAATGGCCTGGAAGACGGCGTGACCATCGGCCCGTTGATCAACCCTGCGGCGGTGAGCAAGGTGGCGCGGCATATCGACGATGCCCTGAGCCAGGGCGCGACCTTGCTGTGCGGTGCGATTCCCACGGGCGACAGCCAGTTCGTGCACCCCACGGTACTCGGTAATTGCCACGCCGACATGCTGCTGGCCAATGAAGAAACCTTCGGCCCGGTGGCGCCGCTGATGCGCTTTACCGACGAGGCCGAGGCGCTGGCCCTGGCAAATGCCACGCCCTATGGCCTGGGCGCCTACTATTTCACCCAGGATATGCAGCGTTCGTGGCGTTTCGGGGAGGCCCTGGAGTTCGGCATGGTCGGGCTCAACACCGGGATCATCTCCATGGAAGTCGCACCGTTCGGCGGCATCAAACAATCGGGCCTGGGGCGCGAGGGCAGCAAATACGGGCTGGATGAGTACCTTGAGGTCAAGGCTTTCCACATTGGCGGGTTGAACTAGCGAGGCAGGATCGATGAGCAAGGCATTCAGAATCGCCGCGATTGCCGGCGATGGCATTGGCAAGGAAGTGTTGCCCGAAGGACTGCGGGTATTGGAACAAGCGGCCAGAATCTGGGACTTGAACCTGAGCATCGACGTGCTCGACTGGGCCCACTGTGATTACTACCTGGAACACGGGCAGATGATGCCCGATGACTGGTTTGAGCAGCTCAAGGGCTTCGACGCGATCTACTTCGGCGCGGTGGGCTGGCCGGACAAGGTCCCGGACCACATTTCGCTGTGGGGCTCGCTGCTCAAGTTCCGCCGTGACTTCGACCAATACGTGAATATCCGTCCGGTGCGGCTGTTCCCCGGCGTGCCATGCCCACTGGCTGGGCGTGAACCGGGGGACATCGACTTTGTGGTGATCCGTGAGAACACCGAGGGCGAGTATTCGTCGGTGGGCGGCAAGATGTTTGAAGGCACCGACCATGAATTCGTACTGCAGGAATCGGTGTTCACCCGGCGCGGTGTGGACCGCATCCTCAAATTCGCGTTCGACCTGGCCCAGACCCGCCCGCGTAAAAAACTGACGGCGGCGACCAAGTCCAATGGGATTTCCATCAGCATGCCGTATTGGGACGAACGCACGGCGTTGATGGCGGCGAACTATCCCGAGGTGAGCTGGGACAAGCAGCACATCGATATTTTGTGCGCGCGGTTTGTGCTGCAGCCGGACCGGTTTGATGTGGTGGTGGCGTCGAATCTGTTTGGCGACATCCTGTCCGATTTGGGCCCTGCGTGTGCGGGAACGATCGGGATCGCGCCGTCGGCGAATCTGGATCCGGAGCGACGGTTTCCTTCGTTGTTCGAGCCGGTACATGGCTCGGCGCCGGATATTTATGGGCAGGGCATTGCGAATCCGATTGCGATGATCTGGTCGGGGGCGCTGATGTTGGATTTTCTGGGGAATGGAGATACGCGGTATCGGGCTGCGCATGATGGGATCTTGCGGGCGATCGAGGGGGTGATTGCTTCTGGGGTGGTTACACCGGATCTGGGGGGCGTTGGATCCACTCAGGAGGTTGGGGTTGCGATTGCTGGGGGGTTGGTTGAATGAGTACATATCCGTTGTTTGGGTAACCGCCAGCCCGGCGTCCTCGGTTAAAAATGTGGGAGGGGGCAAGCCCCCTCCCACATTTGAATCTCCATTTTCAGGAAGATGTGATTCGGATCAATACCCCCGTACCCGATCCACCTCACCCAGCATATCCTGCCCCCGTTGATGACGCCGAATATCCTCCAACAGCCCCACAAACGCACTCGCCGGCTGGGTCATCGCAGCAATATGCGGCGTCAGCACAATCTGCGGATGATCCCAGAACGGATGCTCCGCCGGCGCCGGTTCCTCTTGCAGCACGTCCAGCACCGCACCACTCAATTGCCCACTCCCCAGCGCTTCCAGCAAATCCTCTTCGACCAGATGCGCCCCACGCCCCATGTTGATCAGCGCCGCGCCTCGGGGTAGTTGCTCAAACAGGCGGCGATCCAAAATCCCCCGGGTCTGCTCCGTCAATGGCAGCACACACAACAAAATATCGCACTGGCCCAGAAACGCCGGCAACTGCGCATCGCCCGCATAACATTCCACACCCGCCAGATGATGAACGCTGCGCGCCCACCCCGAAAGCGCAAACCCCAGCGGTGCCAGCGTCGCCAAGATCTGCTGCGCCTGTGCGCCCAGACCCATTACCCCCACACGCCGGTTCGCCGCCGGCTGCAACAGGTGCCCCTGCCAGCAACGCGCAACCTGCTGCTGACGGTAACGCAGCATGTCCCGGTGCACACTGAGCACCGCCCAGCTGGCGTATTCGCACATGCCACGGGTGATGCCCGGATCCAGCAGGCGCACCACCGGCAGTTCAGGCGGCAGGCGGGACAGGTCCAGTTGATCGACCCCGGCCGACAACGCAAACAACACCTTCAGGTTGGGTAGCAATTGCGCTAGATCATCCGGCGCTTGCCAGGCGGCGAGGTATTCGATGTCTGCGGGGTCGCCGATGTCGGGCCAGGCGCGCCACTCGATGTCGGGCGCGTGTTCGGCGAACAGTGCTTGCCAGTGTTTGCCGCGCACCGGGTCGGCTTTGTAGAGCAAGGCCATGGGGAGTTCCTGCTGGATAAAGGAGGTGTCCATGATCGCCCAAAGCCAGGCGCAGGATCTGTTGAAAGGCCAGGGCAAAACAGTGGATCCGCATTTCTCACGGGCCAAGTTCGGCGTAGTTGGTTGCCCGCACGCCGTACTCTGAACAGCATCGCAATCACCTTCCGGTTGCCGCACTCACGATGGGAAAAGCCATGAACAGCAAAGTCGACGAAACCCCTCATTTGCTCCGTCAGCGCGAGCAATTCGTGCCCCGTGGGCTGGTCACCGCGCATCCGCTGGTGATCGACCGCGCCCAGGGCGCCGAGTTGTGGGACGTGGATGGCAAGCGCTATCTGGATTTTGTCGGCGGCATCGGCGTGCTCAACATCGGGCATAACCACCCCAAGGTGGTGGAGGCGGTGCAGGCGCAGTTGCAGAAAGTCTCCCACGCGTGTTTCCAGGTGGTGGCGTACAAGCCTTACCTGGACCTGGCCCAGCGCCTGTGTGAAATGATCGGTGGGAAAGAGGCCTATAAAGCCGCGTTTTTCACCTCCGGCGCCGAGGCGGTGGAAAACGCGGTGAAGATCGCCCGTGCCCACACCAATCGCTCGGCGGTGATCGCCTTTCGTGGCGGTTTCCATGGCCGCACGTTGCTGGGCACCACGCTGACGGGCATGAGCCAACCCTACAAACAGAACTTCGGGCCGTTTGCGCCGGAGGTGTTCCACACCCCGTACCCGAATGCCTATCGCGGCGTGACCAGCGAGCTGGCGCTTAAAGCCCTGGATGAGTTGCTGGCAACCCAAGTGGCACCGGAGCGCGTCGCGGCGATCATCATTGAACCGGTACAGGGCGATGGCGGTTTCCTCACCGCGCCGCCCGAGTTTCTCCAGGCCTTGCGCGCATTGGCCGACAAGCACGGCATTGTGCTGATCCTGGATGAGATCCAGACCGGTTTCGGCCGCACCGGCAGTTGGTTCGGTTTCCAGCATGCGGGCATCCAGCCAGACCTGGTCACCGTGGCCAAGAGCCTGGCCGGTGGCTTGCCGTTGTCCGGCGTGGTCGGCAAGGCGCACATCATGGACGCACCGCTGCCCGGCGGACTGGGCGGCACTTATGGTGGCAACGCCCTGGCCTGTGCAGCCGCACTGGCGGTGATCGATGCCTTCGAGCACGAGCAATTGCTGGCCCGCAGCCAAATGCTGGGTGAACGCCTGCGCCAGGGCCTGCTCGCTCTGCAGGCACGCTACCCGCGTATCGGCGATGTACGCGGCACCGGTTTTATGCTGGCAATGGAGTTGATCAAGGATGACCCGGCGCGCACCCCGGATGCCGACCTCAACCAGCGCGTGATCGATGAAGCCCGCGCCGGCGGTTTGCTGGTGATCAAATGCGGTGTGTACCGCAACGTACTGCGCTTCCTCGCGCCGTTGGTGACCACCGAGGCCCAGGTCGACGAAGCCCTGGAAATCCTCGACGGCGCGTTGGCACGGGTCTTGAACTGAGCCTGTGCCTGTTCAGGGTGAACTGCATCATTGGAGGCTTGACCCCACATGGGACTGACAGATTATCGAGCGTTGCTGATCGATTGCGATGAAGTGCTGGTGGACCGCGATTCGGGGGTGTGGGCGGCGTTGCAACCGCTGCTCGACAGCCGTGGCGGGCAGCCGCCCAGGGAGCAGGTCTTGGCCGAGTACAGCGACGTGATCGCGGCCTTATACCCGCGCTTCGCGGAGTTGGGCTTCAGTGGCGTGCTGTGTTTTGCCCATCGTCAACTCGCCGAACGCTGGGGTGTGCACGCCAGTTGGGAGGAGGGCATGACCTTCGCTCGGTCGGCGGGCAATTGGTCACTGTTCGAGGACGCGCCGGGGGCTATGCTCTACTTGCGCAAGTTCTACCGCTTGCTGGTGCGTGGCGACCGCGATGCCGAGGATCGTGGCGTGTTGTGCGAGCGGCTGGGCATTGCACCGGAAGATTTCATTTCCCTGGCTGATGACCCGCAATGGCTCAACGAGCAGCCGGATGAGATGCAACCGGTGCTGCATGTGACGGGCCCGTCGGTCGGCGCAGAGGGTGCGTTGGACCGCTGTCTGATCGGCCGCCAGCGGGCCCGGCAGCCTTCGCCGTGCGCGGCAGAGTATTGCATCAACAGCATGGCGGATCTGGTGGCGCAGCATCAGCTGTCTTTACGGCGCTGATTTTGCTAGAAGATTGCTTACAAACGGCAGTCAAGAGGTAGGCAATGGAAGGGCAAGTCAAGCTGGACCGTATCGACATCAGCATTCTGGTCGAACTGCAAAAGGACGGCCGGATGACCAACGTCAGCCTCGCCGACGCCGTGGGCCTGTCGGCCAGCCCGTGCCTGCAACGGGTCAAACGGCTGGAGTCGGCGGGGTATATCTCCAGCTACAAGGCGCACTTGAACCTGGCCAAGATCACCGACTCGGTCACGGTGTTCACCGAGATCACCCTCAGCGACCACAAGCGCGAAGACTTCGCCAAGTTCGAATCCAATATCCGCCTGGTGGACGAAGTGCTCGAATGCCATTTGATCAGCGGCGGCTACGATTACCTGGTGCGCTTTATGACCCGCAGCATCCAGCACTATCAGGAAGTGGTGGAAAGCCTGTTGGACAAGAACATCGGCATCTCCAAGTACTTCAGCTATATCGTGATCAAGTCGCCGGTGCTCAAGGATGGCGTGCCGCTGCGCAAGTTGCTGCGGCACTGAGTCCGGTTACTCCTGCAAATCCAACGCCTGCTGCTTGAGCTGGCGCTTGCGTTCGAAGGGCAGCTTTTCATCATCCTTGTAGGGCGCGCTGTACCAGTTGCCGTAGGTTGGGTTGGGCAGCAGGAACCAGCGTTGGCCCAGCCAGTTGACGTAGGGCGCGACGGCTTTGCGCTGGGCGTCGAGGGTGTTGTGTTCGGCCTGCACGAAATCTCCCATGGAGTCCCCGGCCATCAGCAAGACGCGGGCGTGGCTGGCGACCCATTGGCGGCGGCAGTTCTTGCCGTAGCCGGCGCTTTCGCAGTGGCCGGTGGGGGTGCTGGCGGCCAGGATCTGTTCGTCGCTCTCAACCGGGAACCCGCGCAGGCGCAGGTTTTTTACCGTGGCGGAGACTTGGCTGTGTTCGCGATTGGTGAGGTAGTAGACCTTGATGCCTTTTTGCCGGGCCGCTTGCAGGAAGGCCACCGAGCCGGGGAGCGCTTGGGCCTTGGCCTGGTCGACCCAGGTGTTCCAGCGGTCGTAGGAATAGATCTGGTTGTTGACCACATCACGGGCGTTGAGGGGCACGTTGTCGAGCAGGGTTTCGTCGATGTCGACGACCACCGCTGGCGGCAGGCCGTTGAGGCTGCGGGGCGGGAAGGGCAGGGCGTCCCAGGTGGGATCGGCCAGCGCCGTGTCGAGTTGGCGGGTGGCGTTGGCGAAGAGTTGGCGGTAGATCATTTCGTGTTCGATGGAAGTTTGGGTCCAGAGCACGGCGTCGAGCTGGTCGTTGGCGGGTGGGGTGTGTTGGCAGCCTGCCAATAGGCAGAGGCTGGCGAGGATCAGGGTTCGCATGAATGGGTCTCGCGAAAAAGTGGGGTGGTGAGCTTGCTGTGGCTAGGGAGCAAGCTTCCTTGCCACAGCAAGCTGGTTATTCGGTAGTGCTGCGCCAGTGCGGATGCGCATGTTCATCAATCATCCAGTGCGGCTGGCCGGGGGTGATACGCACGCCGCCGACCCAGCGCTCATCGGTTGCATGGTCGGGCCAATACGCTCGGCCATGGAGCACGTCCCGGCCCAATGCGGTCAGCGCCAACAGGCGCTGCGGCCAGGGTTTGTGTGGGTCGGTCTCGGTCAGCAATGGGTGCGCTGTATCAATCAGCGGCCGCATCAACGCATGAAACATCATGTCCCCCAGAAACGGCAGCGGCTCGCGCTTGGCCATCAACTCGGCGAACACCCGGCCAAATGGCGTGGGTCCGGCTTCGGCGAGGTAGGTGAGGGCCAGGCGCTCGGTCAGCGATAGACCATCGTGTGTTCCCGGCAACTCCTGCAACTGGCGCAACAGCGCCGGGGCCAGCAAGGGCAGGGCGGTGTGCTTGCCGTGGGCCAACTCTGCCCATGCTATTGGTGAACTGTCGCAATAGGCCGACCAGGCCCGTTTGGCCAAGTGCACTGCGTCGTCTGCGATTGGCTTGCGCTGTGGCCAAAGCCAGGCGAGCACATCAGGCGCCAGTTGGCCGATGCCGATAAAGCGCTCGACGCCGGGGATGCGGTCCACCTCGATCAACTCCAGCTTGCGCGGCGCCCGCTCAAGGCCGGCCAGGGCGCGGATCAGGAACAGTTGGTCATAAGCATCCGCCTCGCACCACAACACGCTGTGTTCGGTGCTGGCCAGGGTGTCGAGGTGGTTGTACTCATCGTCGACGCGGCGCGCTGCATCGGCGGGGTCGATGGTGAACGACTGGCTGATAAACGTGCTGCGCATGGCACGGAATGCCTGGCTCGGCAGGTCACGCACCGGGCCCATGCACAGCGGGTCGCTGAGCATCTGGAACCGGCCCTTGAACCCCGCCACTTGCAGGCTATGGGCGATGTCATTGCCGCAGCGCCAGTGGGTGGTACGGGCTTCATCGCTGGCGTCGAAACCAGGGTGGCGGGCGGCGAAGTCGAGGGCGTCGATATGGGCCTTGAGCTTGGGCCAACTGCTGAAACCCAGTTGCTTGGCGATTTCCCATTGAGCCTTGGACAAAGTAGCAGTCGGGTCCTGGGCTTTCAGGCGCGACAACAACTCCTTGGCGCGCTTGCGCTGCTGCTCAAGGTTGAGACGGCCATCGGTGTTGGAGGATAACGGGCGTTGCGACATACGATCTCCTGGCACAGACCTTTTCCGCATAAAGGTTGGGAGTCGTAGAAATGAGGTAACGCGTCAGTGTCTTGGGCGCAGCCCTTTCCGCGGAAGGTGGCGTAGAGGGCGCCAGGCGGGAAATATAGGCAGTGCGACGCTCGATTGCAAATGTGCGAGGTCTCTGCACCTCCGCCAGTCCCGACTTTTTGGCGATTACCTGTCCTTGCGCGCATCCATGGTTTTCTGATGTTCGGCCAGGAACGGCTGCTCTGCCGGGTCGAAGCGATCAATCCCGGCCGTAAAACGGTGCCAGTACGGGTACAACGGCTGGCGCCGCGTCACGGCCTCGATACGCGAGGACTGGGCTTCGGTGAGTTTCAGCTCGGTGGCCGCCAGGTTATCGCGCAGGTGCGCTTCGGTGCGGGCGCCGACGATCAGCGCGGTAATTCCCGGACGATCCTTGAGCCACGCCAGGCACGTGCGTGCGACCGAAACGCCATGCTCATCACCCACGGCGGCGAGGGTCTCGATAATATCCAGCGCGCGCTCCTGGTCATGGACATAGGGTTCCGGCCAGTCGCTGCCCTGACGCGTATTGGCCGGCGGCTTTTGCCCTCGGCGGGTAGAACCGGTCAGCAGGCCTTCGCCCATCGGACCCCACACCAGGGTGCCGACGTTTTGATCCAGGGCCAGCGGCAGCAACTCGTACTCGGCTTCGCGGGATTCGGGGGTGTAGTAGATCTGTTGGGTGATCGGCTTGAGCATGCCGTGCAGTTCGGCCTTGCCCAGGGTTTTCATCATCTGCCAGGCGGTGAAGTTGCTGGTACCGAAGTAACGGATTTTTCCCGAGCCGACCAACAGCCGCAAGGCTTCCAGGGTTTCCTCGATGGGCGTCATGCCGTCCCAGTTGTGCAATTGGTAGAGGTCGATGTGGTCGGTGCCGAGGCGCTTCAAACTCGCTTCGCAGGCGCGAATGAGGTGGTAGCGCGAAGAACCGGAGTTATTTGGGTTGCTGTCCACCGGGCTGCGACCCTTGGTGGCCAGCAGGATGTCGTTGCGCTTGCCCGCCAGTGCCTGGCCGACCACTTCTTCGGCCAGTCCGTGGGAGTAGAGGTCGGCGGTGTCGACCATATTCACCCCGGCATCGAATGCGATATCGAACATGCGCTTGGCCTGGGGTACGTCTACCGATCCGCATTTTTCAAACTCGGCGCGACCACCGAAAGGCACGGTGCCGAGGATGATTTCGGATACCAGCAGGCCCGAATGGCCCAGTTGTCGGTATTGCATGTCGCCTCCATTTTCATGTTGAACCTCAGGTTCTGAGCGACATGGGTGGCGATAGTTTGAATTTTTTCATGAAAACTTCCCGCGCCTGGCTCACCATTGCGTCCAACAGGTTTGAGAGGAATATCGCGTCCATGAGCGCACTGATAGAAACCCGCGCCCTCACGCGTATCGACGAACGCCGCCAGGTGGCGTTGCTGCAACCCACGGATTTCACCCTGAAGCGCGCCGACCGCGTGTCCATCACCGGTTCATCCGGTTCTGGAAAAAGTGTGTTCCTGCGTGCGCTGGCCTTACTCGATACGCCGACGTCCGGGCAGGTGCTGTGGAACAACCAGCCGATTGCCAACGCGCAGATCCCCCATTACCGCAGCCATATCAGCTACCTGTCCCAACGTCCGGCGTTGCTTGAAGGGACGGTGGAAGACAACTTGCGCTTTCCGTTCAGTCTCAAGACTTTGCGACAGCGTCGCTTTGATCTGTCGGTGGTCACCGTGTTGCTGGGGCACGCGGGCAAAGCGCCGGATTTTCTGGCGAAGAATGCTGCAGACCTGTCCGGTGGCGAGTCCCAAGTGGTCTCATTAATTCGCACCCTGCAACTGAACCCCGAAGTGCTGTTGCTCGACGAACCCACCGCCGCCCTCGACCCTGCTTCATCCCGCGATGTGGAAGCGTTGATCGACGCCTGGTTCGCCGGCGACAAGGCCCGTGCATATATCTGGGTGTCCCACGATCTGGAACAGGCCCGGCGCATGAGCGACATCCATCTGCACATGAGTGCCGGTGTCCTCAGCGGAGCGGCCCAGCCATGAACTATCAAAACCTCACCGCGCTGGACATGGGCATCGCCGCGTCGCTGATCCTGATCAACGGCGCGTTGTCGTTGCTGCTGCGCCTCGGCCTGGGGCGCCAACTGTTGTGGGCGGCGGTGCGCACCGTGGTGCAATTGCTGGCCATCGGTTACCTGCTGGGCTGGGTGTTCGAGTTCGCCTATTGGTACGTGGTGCTGCCCTTGATGTGCGCGATGACCTTGATCGCGGGGTTGTCGGCGGCGGGGCGTGGGCGCAGGACGTACCGTGGGCAAAAGGTCGACAGCATCCTGTCGGTGTGGGGCAGTTCATGGCTGGTAACGGCGGTGGGCCTGTTTGCGGTGATCCGCATCCACCCGTGGTACGAGCCGCAATACGCGATCCCGATCCTGGGCATGATCCTCGGCAACACCCTGACCGGCGTGTCCCTGGGCATCGAACGCATGACCCAGGAACTCACCTCGGGCCGCAACACCATCGAAATGATCCTGGCCCTCGGCGGCTCACGCTGGGAGGCTGCCCAGGAAGCCATCCGCCAGGCTGTGCGCGCGGGCATGATCCCGACGCTGAACCAGATGACCGTAGTCGGCATCGTCAGCCTGCCCGGCATGATGACCGGGCAGGTACTGGCGGGAGAGAGCCCGCTGGACGCGGTGCGTTATCAGATCGTGATCATGTTCTTGATCGCCGCGTCCTCGGCGTTGGGCACGGTAGGTGCGGTGTTGCTCACCTACCGGCGGTTGTTTTCGGTGAGTCATCGGTTTTTGCGCGATCGCTTGCAAGAGCGTGCGTGATTGTTTCGCCAGGTGAAATACTGGATTGTAAATCCTGGTGATTCCAACGATCAGCGTCGCGATGGAACATGCCTGGCGTCGATACCCTCACTTTTGGAGCCGTTCATGTCCCCGTCTGCGATCAAACTCTATGGTTTTTCGCTGTCCGGTCACTCCCACCGGGCTGAGCTCATGCTCTCCCTGTTGGGGCTGCCTATGGAATTTATCCTGGTGGACCTCAAGCAAGGCGCGCATAAATCCGCCGATTTCACCGCGACCATCAACCGCTTCGGCCAGGTGCCGGCGATTGACGACAACGGCACGGTGCTCGCCGATTCCAATGCGATTCTGGTCTACCTCGCCACGAAATACGGCAACGGCCAATGGTTGCCGAGTGATCCGGTCGGGCAGGCGCGGGTCCAGCGTTGGCTGTCGGCAGCTGCCGGGCAACTGCATGCCGGGCCCGCGACGGCGCGGTTGGCCACGGTGTTTGGCGCTGACGTGGATGCGGCGGCGGCCATCAGCCGTGCCCATGCCTTGTTGGTATTGGTGGAGCAGCAACTGAGTGAAACCCGCTTCCTGGCCGGCGAGCAACCGAGCATTGCCGATATTGCGTTCTATACCTATGTTGCCCACGCGCCGGAAGGCAATGTGTCGCTGGCCGACTACCCTCAGGTACGTGGCTGGCTCGCGGCCATTGAGGCACTGCCGGGTTTTGTCGGCATGCCACGTACCGTGGCCGGCCTGCAAACGGCATAGTGCTCTCCCCCTGTGGCGAGCGAGCTTCCGTGGTGAGCGAGCTTGCTCGCGCTGGAGTGCGAAGCGCTCCCGGCTTTTTAGTTCCGCTGCGCAACCCAACGGGAGCAAGCGCCCTCGCCACGAAAAACTACAGGAGCACCGATGGACCGATTTCACGAAATGCAGGTGTTCCTGGCCGTGGCCGAGGAGGAGGGCTTTGCTGCCGCCGCACGCCGCCTCAACACCTCGCCACCCAGCGTGACCCGGGCCATCGCGGCCATGGAGCAACGCATCGGCACCCAACTGCTGGCGCGCACCACGCGCAGCCTGCACCTGACCGAAGCCGGCCAGCGTTACCTGGAAGATTGCCGGCGCATCCTCGCCGAGCTGGATGAAGCCGAGGAAGCGGCGGCGGGCAGTTATTCGATCCCCTGTGGTCAGCTGACAGTGACTGCGCCGGTGTTGTTTGGCGAGCTGTATGTGGCGCCGGTGCTGGGTGACTATCTCGACCACTTTCCCCAAGTGAACATCAATGCCTTGTTGGTGGACCGCGTGGTGAACATGACGGACGAGGGCGTCGACGTAGCCGTGCGCATCGGCCATCTGCATGAGCCGGCGCAGCAGGCGATCCGGGTGGGCGAGGTGCGCCGCGTGGTGTGCGCGTCGCCTGGCTATCTCGACGAATACGGTCGCCCCGAACATCCCGGACAATTGGGTGGGGCCAGGATTATTTCCTTATCCTCTGGCGGCCAATCGGTAAGCGAGTGGGCGTTTGTCCAGGGCGACCAGACGCTGACGGTGCCCATCGAACCGCGCCTGGTGGTCTCGGCGAACAACGCGGCGATCAGCCTGGCGCGCCTGGGTTGGGGCATGACCCGTGTGCTGTCGTACCAAGTCGCGGCGGCAGTGGCGGCCGGTGAGTTGGAGATTGTGCTGGAGGCCTATGAACCGGCACCGCTGCCGATCCAGGTGGTGTTCCAGAACAGCGGTCGCGTCCCGGCCAAGGTCAGCACCTTTGTGGATTTTCTCAGCCAGCGCCTGGGCCAGGACGCGGCGCTCCAGCGGCGCGGCTGATGGAGCGTTATCGCGATATGCAGCTGTTCGCGGCCCTGGCCGGTCAACCGAGCCTGGCCTCGGCGGCGCGCCGTGCGTGTGTCTCCGGCCCGACCCTGGTACGCGCAATCGCCCGGTTGGAAACGCGACTGCACGTGACGTTGCTGCAACGCAGCACCCAAGGCGTGAGCCTGACCGACGCCGGCAGCGCCTACCTGGCCGACTGCCTGCGCCTGCTGGCCGGTGTGGACGCCGCCGAAGCCTCGGCCAAAGGGTTGCACGTACAGGCCCAGGGCACTCTGCGGGTGTTCTTGCCGTTGTTGTTCAGCCGTTACCTGATGGCGCCGGTATTGGCCGACTATCTGCAGCGTTACCCCGACGTGCGCGTAGTGGCGCGTTATCAAGACTACGACCCCAACCTGCACGAAGAAGGCCTGGACGTGGCGATCCTGGTGGGCGCGCTGCCCAGTTCTACGCTGGTTGCACGGCCGCTTGGGCAGGTACGGCAGATCCTCTGCGCCAGCCCCGATTACCTCGCCGCCCACGGTGAACCCCGGCACCCGAGTGAGCTCAAGCAGCATCGGTTGATTGCCCATGCCGATCAGGTGCAGTGGGATTTTTCGGGCTACGTGCTCAAGGCCCGTGCGCGGTTGGGTTGCTCCACGGTGCAAGGCGCGATCAACGCAGCCGTGCAGGGTGCCGGTGTGGTGCGTTGCCTGAGCTATCCGCTGCACGAGCCGCTGCACAGCGGGCAATTGCGCCGGATCCTGCCGGCCTATGAAGGGCCGCCGCTGCCGGTCAACGTGGTGTATCGCGAGGGCCGCAATGCCCCGATGCGCGTGCGCAGTTTTGTCGACCATTGTGTGGCGGCGTTGCGTGGTCATCCGGCATTTCAGCTGGCGTAACAGTGGATTGCCTGGTGTGGGTATTCTCTCGCCGCCGTGCAGCGCGCAGCATCGACACATCCCATTGGAGGTGATCGCCATGAACCCTATCGAACAGTCCCCCTGGCATGCCGGTGAACGGCAGATGCAGGAAAGCGCCGGCGTGGCCGAACGCATGGCCGTGGTTGGCCCCAAAGTGATTCGCGATCATTTGCCGGAGCAGCATCGGGACTTTTATCCCTTGTTGCCGTACCTGCTGCTCGGCGTAGTGGATGAACACGGCCTTCCTTGGGCGACGCTGGTGGAAGGCGCACCGGGGTTCGCCCACTCGCCCGACCCGCACAACTTGCAGATCGACAGCCTGCCGTCTGCCAGTGATCCCGCCCGCTCGGCCTTGCGCCTCGGCGCTGCCGTGGGTGTGCTGGGCATCGACCTCAACACCCGCCGCCGCAATCGCATGAACGGCCGCATCGGCGCCCTGGATCACGCGGGGTTTTCGGTAGACGTAGTGCACACCTTCGGCAACTGCCCCAAGTACATCCAACTGCGGCCTGTGGATGGCGTCGCACGCAAACCCGGTACCGTGGCCGAACGCTCCGTTCGCCTGGACGCTAGCGCCCGTACGCTGATTCGCCAGGCCGACACCTTCTTCGTCGCCAGCTACGTGGACGCTGAGGGTGAACGCTCGGTGGACGTGTCCCATCGCGGCGGCAACACCGGCTTTGTGCACGTCGATGGCAATGTACTGACCATCCCCGACTTTGCCGGCAACCTGTTCTTCAACACCCTGGGCAATCTGGCAGCCAACCCGGTGGCGGGGCTGCTGTTTATCGACTTTGAGTCGGGTGATGTCCTGCAGGTTGCCGGGCGCACCGCGCTGATCCTCAGCGGCCCCGAAGTAGCGGCGTTTGAAGGTGCGCAGCGGTTGTGGACGGTGACCGTGGAGCATGCGGTGTGGCGCCCGGCGGCCTTGGCGTTGCGCTGGGCGTTTGCGGGTTTTTCGCCGTTCAGTCTGGCTGTGGGGAAAGAGTAGGCCGGGTGGTGCCGTAGGCCATTTCAGGGAACAGCTGGTTGGTCATTTCAATGATCTTGCTCTGCGCATCAATGAACTTGCCCATCCGGGCACTCCCCGAGGTTGAGTCATACAGCGCCTGGCCGACCTGGCGGCCGTTCTCGAACACCTGGATCTGGGCAAAGCTCATGTACAGCGCCATGTCCCAGCTCCATTTGCCGATGTAAGTGGTCGACAATGCACAACTGGCAGGCGGACTGCCGGGCGGCAGTTCGCGGGTGTGAAAACCCTTGCTGCGCAACTGCGCGGTGTAGGTGGTGTTGAACCCTTCGCGCAGGCCTTCGGCGGGGATCGTGCAGATTTCGGGGGATTGGGTGGTGGTCAGAGAGACCGGGGTGACGGTTTGCGTGATGCTGCAGCCGGTGAGGGTCAGGCAGGCCAGGGCAAATGCAGGAGCTGCGATCAGGCGCATAGGGACGTCCATGTGGAGGGGATGGCTGGAGGATAGCAGTGAAGTCCTGAATTACGATCTGCAATCCTCAGTCAATCCAATGCAGGCCCGACAGGCCCTACAGGAGATCTTCGTTGCTGTTGCGGTTTGCAAGGCTTGATCGAGGCCGAGGGGGGGCGTAGGGAACGGGCTCTTGTGGTGAGCGGGCTTGCCCCGCGCTGGGCTGCGCAGCAGCCCCAATACCATTCGCCAAAAAGTTTCGGGTGAGCGGGATCGTTGAGTAATGGGGCCGCTTCGCGCCCCGGCGCGGGGCAAGCCCGCTCACTACAAAAAGGTAGCTCGCCACAGGGGTGTTGCCCATAGGCATTGCTCTAGCGCTGCGTCGTCAGCACTGCCCCATCCCCCCACGCCCCACCCAGCGCGGTGTACAGGTTCACCTCCGCCACCAACTGTGCCAGCCGATCCACGATCAGTGCCTGTTGCGCGCTGAACAGCGAGCGCTGGGCGTCGAGGAAGGTCAGGTTGCTGTCCACGCCGCTGCGGTAGCGGTGTTGGGCCAAATCGTAATACGCCTGGTTGGCGGCGACGAAATCGCGCTGTGCATTGAGCTGGTCGGTAAAGGTCTGCCGGGCCGCGAGGCCGTCGGCGACTTCCTGGAAGGCGGTCTGGATGGATTTTTCGTACTGCGCCACCGTGATGTCTTTTTGCAGTTTGGCGTAGTCGAGGCTGGCGCGCAGGCTGCCGGCGTTGAAGATCGGCAGGTTGATTTGCGGCTGGAACGTCCAGCTGCCAGAGCCGCCCTTGAACAGCCCCGACAGTTCGGTGCTGGTGCTGCCGGCGTTGGCGGTGAGGCTCACCGACGGGAAGAACGCGGCGCGGGCCGCGCCGATATTGGCATTGGCGGCACGCAGTTGGTACTCGGCCTGGAGGATGTCCGGGCGGCGTTGCAGCAGATCCGAGGGCAACCCGGCGGGCACGCGGGCCACCAGGTCATCCGCCAGTGGACGGGATGGCAACGCTTGATCCACCGGGCCACCCACCAGCAGCGCCAGGTTATTGAGGTCTTGCGCAACCTGGCGCTCGTACCGGGCCACGCTGGCGCGGGTGCTTTCGACGCTGGTGCGCGCTTGCACCACGTCCAGGGCCGACGCTTTACCGGCGGTTTTACTACGGCTGGTCAGGTGCAGGCTGTGGTCGTTGGCCGTCAGGGTTTGCCGGGCCAGGGCCAACAGTTCCTGGTCGGCGCGCCACGTTAGGTAGGCATTGGCGACGTTGGCCACCAGGCTCAATTGCGCGCTGCGCCGCGCCTCTTCGGTGCCCAGGTAGGTGAGCATTGCCTGCTCGCTGAGGCTGCGCACGCGGCCGAAAAAATCCAGCTCATAGGCGCTGATGCCGAGGGTGGCGGAATAGGTGGACGTGATCGCCGGCTTACCGGTGCCATTCACCTCCCCAGGCACACGCTGGCGGGAACCGGCACCGGTAGCGGATACCGCGGGGAACAGGTCGGCACGCTGGATACGGTACTGTGCCTGGAAGGCCTCGACGTTCAACGCGGCCACCCGCAGATCACGGTTGTTGACCAACGCTTCGCGGATCAGCTGTTGCAGCGCCGGGTCATGGAACAGCTGCTGCCAGTCCGAGGAGGGCGCCAGCGTGCCGGCCTGTGCCAGCGCATACACGCCCGCCTGCGGATACTGTTCTGGCGTCGGCGCCTCGGGCCGCTGGTACTCAGGGATCAGCGAGCAGCCACCGAGCACGAAGGCCATGCCGGCGAGGGTGAGTGTTCTCATCAAGCGCCCACCATCCACTTCGCCAACCCATGCCGGCCACTCACACCCAGCTTGGCGGCGGCGCGCTTGAGGTAGGTCTCGATGGAGCTGTTTTTCACGCTGAGCTTTTCCGCCATTTGTGGCACGGTGCCGCCGGTCAACAGGCCGAGGCACACTTCCTGCTCACGGGCCGACAGGGTGATGTCTCCAAGGGACAGGCGCTTGTAGAACTCGCGTTGCAATTGCGATTGCTCAAGCAGTGTATAGCTCGGCTCGGCCTGGGCCTGCGGAGCCTGGCGCAGCAAGTTGGCGTGACGTTCGATCAGCGGCAGCAGGGTGTCGGACAGGCACTTGAGAAACGACAATTGGGCCAGGGAAAACCCGCGCTGGCTCGGCGGCCGGTAGAACGAAATCACACAGCGCCGGTTGCCCTGGCGCGACACCAGGTTGCACTGGTGCGAGGTGCCGCGAGGGTGGGCACTGTTGGGTTTGGCGCTCATCTGGATCAGCAAGGGGTCCTGCATGCTGAGCATTTGCTGCAGCAGCGGGTGGTCGTCCAACGGGCGTACGGCCAGCGGCGCAGGCAAGTCCTGCTTCTGGCCAGCGCTGCCAAGGAGCTTGATATCGAGCACGCGGTCGCGCAGCTCGTCGAGGGTCCATTCACTGAGGTCCACCAAGTGGATCGGTATCCATTTGCTGACCAGATGCAGCATATGGTCGGCAAACGCCTCATGGCCGCTGTGTGCAATCAATTCACCCATTTCAGCGTAGAAATTCGGGCTCTGTGTGTTACCCATGCTGCGCTTCAAACTCATAACCATCTCATCCTTGATGTCGATAACCGTCAACGAACTCCCTGGGCCTCTGGGGGGCGATCCGTTCCTCATGAACGAGAGTCGGCACTCGAGATTTTATTTAGCCAGGGGATTTGTCCTACGTATGTAGCGGAAACGAGGGACACAAGCTGCCATAAAAACCACGTCATTAATTCGACGTTTCTGAGAGCTGTTTCCAGTCAAGAAAAACGCAGCGTAAATCCATTAACTACTTAAGATTATGATTTATATAGAAAATATATTTTTTAAAGTGCAGTTATAAAAAGCCAGCAGCGACCAGATGTAGTCGATGTCCTACAACTCTTTAATCGTTTCAGCAGTGAACCTTCAGCCAACCCGGATCCATCCATTTGAATGTCCGGGTTTCGGGTGACAGACAGCCCCCGACCCCCATGCTCAAATCCGGCAATTTCGCCGTAATGGGGCTCCCTGCGCGGCCAGTGCCTGACACCCCATGAGAAGGATCTTATGCAGCAATTTCCCAACCTTCCGGCCAGCTTTCCCCTCACCTCGGCCCAACAGGACATCTGGCTTGATCAACTGCGGATGGGCGATTCACCGCTCTACAACATCGGCGGTTATGTCGACTTCGAAGGTGCGGTGGTGCCTGAATTGATCCAGCGCGCCGTCGAGCAATTGGTGGCCCGGCACGACGCGCTACGCACTCAACTGCACAATGATGACCACGGCCTGCCTCGACAAACCTTCGCCCCTGCGTTGGTGACCGAAGTGGCACAGCACGATTTCTGCGCACTGCCCGACCCGCATGCAGCGAGCCAGGCCTTGATGCAGGCGCACATGGCGCGGCCGTATCAGCGGGAGGGCGCGCCACTGTTCCATTTTTTCCTGGTCAAGCTCGCCGACAACCACTACCGGCTCGGCACCCAGGCCCATCATGTGATCCTCGACGGCTGGGGGTTTGGGCAGATGCTGCAATCGTTGGCGCACCTGTATACCGCTCTTGAACAAGGCTACCCACTCGAGCCACTGGCACCGTCCTATATCGACTTTATCGACGCCGACCAGCGCTACCGCGACTCAGCGCGCTTCGCCCGCGACCGCGCCTACTGGCTGGATAAATACCAGGTGCTGCCGGAGCCTTTGTTCCCGTCGAGGTACGTCGCCCGGACAACCAGCAACACCCTGGCGCAACCCTTTCCCATCGTGCTGCTCAAGCGCATGGAACAGGTGGCCAGCCGTTACCAGGCGTCGGCGTTCCATGTGCTGCTGGCGGCGATGTATGTGTATTTCTGCCGCACCGCCCAGCGCCCGGAGTGGGTGGTAGGGCTGCCGATTCTGAACCGTTCCAACGCACGTTTTCGCGCCACCGTGGGCTTGTTTGCCCAGGTCAGCGCGGTGCGTTTGCAGTTCGATGAACACCTGCCGTTCGGTGCCTTGGTGCGCGGCGTGCGCGACCAGCTCAAGCAGGATTTCCGTCACCAGCGTTTCCCGTTGAGCGAGATGAACCGCGAGCTGGGCCTGCACCGTGCCGATCGCGCCCAACTGTTCGACTTGTCGGTGTCGTTCGAGCAGGACGCCCATGAACTGCGCTACGGCGCCACCCAGGCCCGGGCGATCAAGGTGTCCAACCACCATGAAGCGCTGCCGATCGCCTTCCACCTGCGCAGCAACCGCCACCAGGACACCGCAAGTCTGCATTGCGTCTACAACGAAGCGTACTTCCAGCACGACGAGGTGTTCGCCTTGACCCAGCGCTTTACCTGGTTGCTGGAGCAGGGACTGGATAACACCGAGTTGCCAGTCGGCGCGTTCTCCATGGTCACGCCCGCCGAACAGGCCCGACTGCACCAATGGAACGCCACCGAACAAGTGCACGCGCAGCCACACACCCTGCACGCCCGCATCGAAGCCCAGGCCGTGCGCACGCCGGACGCTGTGGCCGCGATCTACCAGGGCCACCCGTTGACCTATGCCCAACTCAACCAAAAAGCCAATGGCCTGGCCCATCAACTGATTGAGCTGGGCGTGCAACCCGATGACCGTGTGGCCGTCCTGGCCCGGCGCGGTCTGGACACGTTGGTGGGCCTGCTGGGGATTCTCAAGGCCGGCGCCTGCTACGTGCCGGTCGACCCGGCCCATCCCGCCGAGCGCTTGAGCTATCTGCTGCAAGACAGCGCGCCGGTGGTGGTGCTCACCCAGCATGATTTGCTGCAGCGCCTGCCTGCCCAGGCGGTGCCGGTGATTGAGCTGGACCGACTGACGCGCCAGTTCGGCGCCAATCCGCATGTGGCCGTCAAGCCGTCGAACCTCGCCTACGTGATCTACACCTCCGGCTCCACCGGTTTGCCCAAAGGCGTGATGGTCGAGCACCACAGCGTCTGCAACCTGGTGGACTGGCACTGCCAGGCCTTCAACCTGCACGCGGGCAGCCACACCGCCAGCGTCGCAGGCTTTGGCTTTGACGCGATGGCCTGGGAAGTCTGGCCGGCGTTGTGCGTGGGCGCCACCTTGCACCTGCCACCGGCCCATGACGGCGCGGAGGACATTGACGCGCTGCTCGGTTGGTGGCGTGCGCAGCCGTTGGACGTGTGCTTCCTGCCGACGCCGGTGGCCGAATACGCCTTCAGCCAGCGTCTGGAGCACCCGACCCTGCGCACCTTGCTGATTGGCGGTGACCGCCTGCGCAGCTTCTTGCGTGCGCAGACTTTCGAGGTGATCAACAACTACGGTCCCACCGAGGCCACCGTGGTTGCCACCTTTGGCCGCGTCGAGGCAGGCCAGCCGTTGCATATCGGTGCGCCGGTCGCCAACGCGGCGATCTACCTGCTGGATGAGCGGCAGCGCCCGGTGCCCATCGGTGTGACGGGGGAGTTATACGTCGGTGGTAAAGGCGTGGCGCGCGGCTACCTGAATCGCCCGGAACTGAGCGCCGAACGTTTTCTCGACAACCCGTTTGCGCCAGGCCGGATGTACCGCACCGGCGACCTCGCACGCTGGTTGCCCGACGGCAACCTTGAATACCTGGGCCGCAATGACGACCAGGTGAAAATCCGCGGCATGCGCATCGAGCTGGGGGAAATCGAATCGGCCCTGGCCACCCACGCGGATGTCCAGGAAGCCGTGGTGCAGTCTCGCGACGGGCAATTGCTCGCCTGGTTTATCCCACGCCAGCCCGTGGATATCGAAACCCTGCGCGCCCATCTGCAAGCCTCATTGCCGGACTACATGCTGCCAGCGGCCTACATGCCCCTGGACGCGTGGCCCCTGACCGCCAACGGCAAACTCGACCGCAAGGCATTGCCGGCACCGACCCAGGCGGCGTTCGTCACTCGCCGGTTCGAAGCGCCGCGAGCTGGTGTGGAAACCGTCCTCGCCCAGCTCTGGGCCGAGCTGTTGCAGGTGCAGCAAGTGGGCCGTCACGACCATTTCTTTGAACTGGGCGGGCACTCGTTGCTCGCCGTGCAATTGGTACAGCGCATGCGCCAGGCCGGGTTGCGCGCCGATGTGCAGGTGTTGTTCGGCCAGCCGACGTTGGCGGCGCTGGCGGCGGTGAGTGAAGGCCGCGACGTGGAGGTGCCGGCCAATCGCGTCCCCGCTGACTGTCGCCATATCACCCCGGAGTTGCTGGCGCTGGCCGAGCTGGATCAAGCCAGCATTGATCGCATCAATGCCGGTATTCCCGGCGGTGCGGCCAACGTGCAGGAAATCTACCCCCTGGCGCCGTTACAGGAAGGCTTGCTCTACCACCACCTCACCGACGAGCACGACCCGTACCAGCAACAGGCGCAGTTCAGCTTTGAGCGGCGCGACCAACTGGATGCCTTTGCCCAGGCCCTGCAACAGATAATCGACCGCCACGACATCCTGCGCACCAGCCTGGCCTGGGATGCCCTGGAGCAGCCGATGCAAGTGGTGTGGCGTGCGGCGCGCCTGCGCGTTGAACCTTGGCGTGAGGGTGACAGCCCGTTGGACTTGCGCCAGGCACCGTTGATGGCGCTGGACTATGCCGAAGCGCCCACGGGTTGGGTGGCCCGGCTGCGCTTTCATCACTTGGTGAACGATGCGACGTCCACCACGATTCTGATGCAGGAAATCCGCGCCCACCTGCTCGGCCGACAGGCGCAATTGCCGGCGCAGGTACCGTATCGCAATGTGGTGGTGCAGTCCCGTTCATCGGCGCGCCAGGCTGCCCATGAGGCGTTTTTTCGTGCGCAGCTGGGCGATGTGGATGAGCCCACCTTTGCCTTCGGCGTGCAGGCGCGCCAGGCCAATCGGACGGATACCGAAGAAGCGCAGCGTGCATTGAGTGACGACCTCAACCTGCGCTTGCGTGCCCAGGCCCGTGGTTTGGGCGTCAGCGCCGCCAGCCTGTTCCACTTGGCCTGGGCCCAGGTGCTCAGCCGCGTGGCGGGCCGCGATGACGGGGTGTTCGGCACCGTGTTGCTCGGCCGTTTGCAGGCGGGCGAGGGCGCCGATCGCGCCTTGGGCATGTTCATCAACACCTTGCCGTTGCGCCTGCACCTGGCCGGGCAAAACGTCGCGGATGCGTTGCGTGACACCCATCACCAACTCAGCGCCTTGCTCGCCCATGAGCAAGCGTCGCTGGCCTTGGCCCAGCGTTGCAGCGGCGCGGCGCCGCTGTTCAACAGCCTGCTCAATTACCGGCATACCGATGCCGAGCGCGACCTCGTGCTGGTGCCGGGCATAGCCCTGGTCAGTGCCGACGACATCCTCAGCTACCCGCTGATGCTCAGCGTGGACGATACCGCCGGCGGTTTTAACCTCAAGGCCAAGGCCCCGCGCACGGTGGGCGCCGAACGTACCCTGGACTACCTGGAAACCACGCTGATCAACCTGGCCGAGGCACTGGAACACACGCCGCAAGCGCCTTTGCGTGACGTGCAGGTGCTGCCCGCCCGCGAAGTGCAGACATTGCTGCTGGACTTCAACGCCACCGCCACCGACTACCCCGAAACCCTCACCGTCCAGGCCCTGTTCGAAGCCCATGCCCGGCACATTCCACACGCGGTGGCGGTGCAGGCCGGCGACCTGCAACTGACTTATCGCGAACTCAACGAGCGCGCCAACCGGCTGGCCTTCCACCTGCGCGAGCGTGGTGTGCAGCCGGATTCGCGCGTGGCGCTGTGCGTCGAGCGCGGCCTGGACCTGGTGGTGGGGTTGCTCGCGATCCTCAAGGCTGGCGGCGCCTATGTGCCGCTGGACCCCGGCTACCCTCGCGAACGCCTGGCCTACATGCTTCAGGACAGCCAACCGGTGGCGCTGCTGGTGCACGCGGCCACCCGCGACTTGCCCGGTGAAGTCGCCATCCCGGTGATCGATTTTGACCACTGCGCCTGGAGCCACGCGCCGGACGGCAACCCCTCGGTGCCAGGGCTGAGCGTCGCCAACCTGGCCTACGTGATGTACACCTCCGGCTCCACCGGCACGCCCAAGGGCGTGATGATCGAACATCGCGGCCTGGGCAACCTGATGCACTGGGGCTCGCAGTTGTGCCCCAATGCCGAGGGCGGCGCGCTGTTGCAACGGGCGCCGTTCAGCTTCGACGGCTCGGTCTGGGAGTTGTTCTGGCCGCTGGCCAATGGCATGCGCCTGGTCCTGGCGCGGCCCGATGGTCATCGCGAGCCGGCTTACCTGGCGCAAGTGATTCGTGAGCAACAGATCACCGTGATCAAATTCGTACCGGCAATGTTGCAGCAGTTCCTTGAACTGGAAGAGTCTGCCCTGTGCACCAGCCTCACCGATGTGCTGTGCGGCGGCGGCGAACTCACCGAAGCCCTGGCCCGCGGCGTGCAGGCGCGCTTGCCCAAGGTGCGCCTGCATAACGTCTACGGCCCCACCGAAGCCACGGTGGACAGCAGCGCCTGGACCCTGGAACCGGGCGCACCGGTGCCTGCTTTGCAACTGCCGATTGGCCGGGCGATCAGCAACACGCGCCTGTATGTGCTGGACGAACACGACGCGCCGGTGCCCATGGGCGTCAGTGGCCAGTTGCATATCGGCGGCGTCGGCGTGGCCCGTGGGTATCTGGGGTTGGAGCAGCTGACGGCCGAGCGCTTTATCGACAGCCCGTTTGTGCCGGGGGATCGGCTGTACCGCACCGGCGATCTGGTGCGCTACCTGCCGGACGGCAACCTGGAATTCCTCGGACGTAACGACTTCCAGGTCAAGCTGCGCGGCGTGCGTCTGGAACTGGGGGAAATCGAATCGTGCCTGCTGGCGCATCCAGCGTTGCGTGAGGTGGCGGTGCTGATTCGCGATGAGCGACTGGTCGCCTACTTCACCGTGCGCGTGGCGTCGCCGAGCCTGGAAGATCTACGTGCCCATGTGCTGGCGCAGTTGCCGGAATACATGGTACCGGCGGCCTTCGTAGCCCTGGATGAATTACCCCTCAACCCCGCCGGCAAACTCGACCGCAAAGCCCTGCCGGAACCGGGCCTGGAGGCGGTGCTCAGCCGCGCCTATGAAGCGCCACAGGGCGAAGTGGAAACCCTGATGGCCGGGATCTGGGCGCAGGTGCTCAAGCTGGAACGGGTAGGGCGCCACGACCACTTCTTCGAACTGGGCGGGCACTCCCTGCTGGCGGTGAACCTGGTAGCGCGCCTGCGCAAGGCCGGGCTGGAGGTGGATGCGCGCAGCTTGTTCAGCCAGCCGACGCTGGCGCAACTGGCCGCCAGGACCATGGCGCAGGTGCAGCGGGTGGAGGTGGCGCAGACGGCGATTCCGCAGCTTGATCGGCGGCGGCGGATATGAAAGGCAATCAATTTGGAACAGGCAACTGCGGATATAGGATCAACTGTAAATACCCCTTGGAATAACGCCTGCCTCCCAGCGGCAACTGCCCGGCCTCGCGCATTTCACTGGTGCTGTCGACCCGCATCAGCACGCCCACCGAGCCGTGTTGGCGCGCCTCGGCGAGCCAGGCCTGTACCTGATCCAGCTCGACTTTACGCTGGCCTGAATCCGCGAACTGCAAGCCGTAGCGCAGTTCGCCCTCGGTGCCATACAGCGTCACATCGGCGCGTTGCAGGCGCCAGGCGAGGGCGCTGGCGCTGCCCAGTTCGTTGCTCAGCAGGGCATGGGTATGTTGCAACGCGTCCAGGTGTTCCAGAACGAACTGGTCGGGCATTTCGTTATCGGCGATCTGCGCCGGCATGCTCGCCGGCAGCAGGATCACCAGCACGCCGATGCCCAGGGCCGGCAGCGCCCATAGCGTGAGCGGGCGCACGGCTTGCAGCAGGTTGGTGAGGATCCACACCAGCAACACGATGAAGGCCAGGGACAGGCTGAACATCTCGGCGAGGCTGTTGCCGTACAGCGGCCGGGCGATTTGCAGGTAGATCAGGCCGAGCATGGCCGCCATGCCGATCACGAGGTTGAGCAGGCCGTTGAGCCTGATTGCGCGTGGGTGTTCGTTGCGCAGCAGGTCACTCAAGGTGTGTCCCATCAGCAATGCCAGGGGCAACAGGCAGGGCATGATATAGGTCGGCAGCTTGCCGTTGCTCAGGCTGAAAAAGCCCAGGGGCAGCAGCAGCCACAAGGTCAGGAAACCGACGGCAGGATGGCGTATTTGCTGCCAGGCCTGGCGCAGGGTGTTGGGAAGCAGGCCGGCCCAGGGCAGGCACGACACGGCGATGATCGGCAGGAAGAACCACCAGGGTCGCACGTGTTGCGCGTTGTCGGCGCTGAAGCGGCGAATGTGTTCATTCCAGAAAAAGAAGCGCCAGAAGTCCGGTTCCTGGCTATGGATCGCCAGGACCCATGGCAGGCACACCAGCACCGCCACACTTACGGCCAGGGGGCCATAACGCAACAGCTCGCCAAGGCGCCGTTGCCAGAGCATATAGGGCACGGCAATCAATACGGGCAGCGCCCACGCCAGGAAGCCCTTGGTCATGAAGCCCATGGCACAGGCAAATCCCAACACCGCCCAGGCCGTCAGGCGTCCACGCGGGTTGCTGCTGTCGAGGGCAAACCACAGCGCCACCAGGCTCAGGTTGACCCAGAGGGTGAATTGCGGATCCAGGTTGGAATATCCCGCTTGCCCGGCCACCAGACCAAAACTCAGGTAAAGCAGGGCACAGGCGACGCTTTTGCGCGGGTCGTTCCACAGGCGGCGAGCGATCAGGTAGGCCAGCATCACGCTCAAGCCGCTGGTCAGGGCTGAGGCGATGCGTACGCCGAACAGGTTCTGGCCGAACACGGCTTGGCCCAACGCGATCAGCCAATAACCTGCGGCGGGTTTTTCGAAATAGCGCACGCCCATGAAGTGCGGCGCCACCCAGTTACCGGACTGCAGCATTTCCTGGCTGATCTGGGCGTAGCGGGTCTCATCCGGGATCCACAGGCCGTGCAGGCCCAGGGGCAACAGATAGAACGCGGCGAAGGCGAGCAACAGCAGATACAGGGGATTCAAACGGGTCATGAAAACGTCGCTCCTTGACGTTTAAAGCCAGGGTTCTTAAGTAATGAGGTCATCTTGCAAACAGTCACAGCGGTCACTAAGCAGCGGGAGAGAGTCATGGGGGGCTTAATTAAAAGGCGCAACTAAACATGCCAGAACAGGGCTGTCTTTTTGCTGAACATAGGCAATCACATCAGAGATGTTTGAGTGCAGCCGACCAGTCCGGATTGTTCATGATGCCCAGGGTCTTGAATTTACCGTTCGGCAACACTTGTACGAACAGGGCGCTGCCATACTCGGGGAATGCTGCGCGGGGGAAGCCCTGGGATTTTTCGAAGTCGGCGATGCAGCCGCTGTGCGTCACAAATACCAGATTGCGCCCCGGCTGCTTGTGGCTGAGCAATTCTTCACCCATGGCTGCGCCGCAGACGGCTTGCTGTCCGGAGGTCAGCTCGTTTTTGCCGAACATGAAGCGCAAGGTCTGGGCGGTACGAATGGCCGGGCTGGCGAGTACGTCGCTGCCTTCCATGCCCAATGATTTAAAGGCGTTGCCGAGTTTTTCGGCCTGTTGGCTGCCGTTGATTGTCAGGCCTTCGACCGGCCCCAGGCACGGGTTGGTCGAGCGGTCGCAGCGCTCTTCATGACGCACCAACACGATCACGTCGCCGTCGCGCCACAGCGGCATGACCTGGGAGGTCAGCAGGCGATTGCCCACGCCAAGGTCCCGTGGCGAAGCCGGCCAAAGCAGGCTGCAAGCGAGCAGCGCAGTGATCACGGCAATGCCAAGCCACAGATGTTGCAGGCGCTTGAAAAAAGCCCGGGGCGAGCTCGGTTTGGTCAGGGTAATGTCTACCACTTCATTCACCTTGGACACTGTTGGCAATGTTGTATTAATTAGGCGCAACTTGTTGGCGAATAGCCGCAGTGAAGCAGGAGGCTGTCACAGGGCTGCTGTCTTTTCGCTGAACATGCGGCGGTTAAAAACTGTCAGCCGTGGCCACTGATCAAGTGGCCGACGCGTGACGCATAGCCGGCAATTTAGAGACACGCGAGTGGGCAACCGGTGAAATCCATGTGAAAAATTTGCGTGGCCCCAAGGCGCAGCCGTTATTCTCGATGGCCGCCCATCAATCGAGTGCTCCCATGTTGCAGGTGCAAGGTGTCTTCAAAAGCTACGCGACCCCTCAAGGCCCATTGGCGGTATTGGCCGGTGTGGATTTGCACCTGGCTGCACGCAGCAGCCTGGCGTTGATGGGCGAGTCGGGCAGCGGCAAGAGCACCTTGTTGCACCTGGTGGCTGGCCTTGATCGGCTGGATCGCGGCAGTATCCAGGTGGGTGAGCAGCGTCTCGACCAGATGAGCGAGGCGCAACTGGCCCACTGGCGGCGCACTGAAATCGGCCTGGTGTTCCAGCAGTTCAACCTCATCGGCAGTTTGCGCGTTGACGACAACCTGGCGTTCCAGGCCCGGCTGGCGGGGCGCTTTGATCCGCGCTGGCAGGCGCAGTTGGTCGAACGCCTGGGCCTGGGCGATTTGCTCAAGCGTTATCCGGAACAGCTCTCGGGCGGCCAGCAACAGCGGGTCGCGGTAGGTCGGGCCCTGGCGTCACGGCCAGGCCTGCTGTTGGCTGACGAACCCACCGGCAACCTCGACGAAGCCACCAGTGACGAGGTGCTGCAATTGCTGCTGGACCTGTTGCGTGACAGCCCCACCAGCCTGTTGATGGTCACCCACAGCCCGCGCATCGCGGCGCGGCTGGACCAGCAGGTGGTGTTGCAGCGCGGCCGGGTCCTGCCGGCGGATGCGCGCTGACATGGCGGTGTTTTATTGGACGCTGCGGGCGTTGCTCAGCCATTGGCGGCGCCATCCGGTGCAGTTCTTCAGCGTGCTTACCGGCTTGTGGCTGGCCACTGCACTCTTGACCGGCGTGCAGGCCCTCAATAGTCAGGCGCGCGACAGTTATGCCCGCGCCAGCCAGTTGATCGGCGGCGAACCCCAGGCCAGCCTCAGTGCGCCGGACGCGGCCAGTTTTCCGCAAGCGCTGTTTGCCCACTTGCGCCGCGCCGGTTGGCCGGTGTCGCCGGTGGTGCAGGGGCGTTTGCAGCTCAAGGGGCATGAGGACGTGCGCCTGCAATTGATGGGCATTGACCCGCTGTCGTTGCCCGGCAGCGGCGCGGTCGCGGGGCAGCACTTGAGCCAGGCGCAGATGCTTGCCTTCTTTGAACCGCCGGGGCGGACCTGGATCGCGCCGCAAACCTTGCAGGCCCTGGGGCTGCTCGAAGGGCAGCAGCCCCTGGCGCAGAACGGGCAACGCCTGCCGCCCCTGCACGCCCAGCCGGACATGGCGCCCGGCCTGTTGCTCACCGATATCGGCTTTGCTCAACCCCTGCTGGAGATGCCTGGGCAACTATCGCGACTGCTGGTGGACAAGACCTTCGCCGCCGGGCATCCCGCGCCACCCGCCGGGCTGCAACTCAGGCAGGGCGAGGACAACAACCTGGCGCGCCTTACCGAAAGCTTTCACCTGAACCTTGATGCGCTGGGCTTCCTGTCCTTTGTGGTGGGGCTTTTTATCGTGCACGCGGCCATCGGCCTGGCTCTGGAACAACGACGCGCACTGCTGCGCACCTTGCGTGCCTGCGGGGTCAGTGCGCGTTTGTTGATCCTCGGGCTTGGGGTGGAGTTGGGCGCGTTGTCGCTGCTGGGCGGTGTGCTTGGCGTTGCCAGCGGATACCTGCTGGCCAGCCTGCTGCTGCCGGATGTGGCTGCCAGCCTGAGGGGGTTATATGGCGCCGAAGTACCGGGACAGTTAAGCCTCAGCCCGTGGTGGTGGTTGGCGGGGCTCGGCTTGAGCCTGTTGGGCGCCTTGCTTGCCGGCGCCAGTAGCGTGTGGCGGGCGGCGCGCCTGCCGTTGCTGGCGCTGGCCAACGCCCAGGCCTGGCACGAAGCCCACGGCCGTTGGTTACGGCGCCAGGGCTGGGTCGCCGCCGCGGCGTTGCTGCTCGCGCTGTTGGCGTTGTGGCTGGGGGATAGCCTGGCGTCTGGTTTTGTATTGATGGCGGCGTTATTGCTCGGCGCTGCCTTGGGCTTGCCGGTGCTGCTCAACGGGCTGCTCAAGGCCGTGCTGGGGCGCAGTCGTTCGGTACTGGGCCAATGGTTTCTCGCCGATTGCCGCCAACAATTGCCGGCCTTGAGCCTGGCACTGATGGCGTTGCTGCTGGCCCTGGCCGCGAACATCGGCGCGGGCTCCATGACGTCAGGCTTTCGCCACACCTTCAATCATTGGCTGGAGCAACGCCTGACTGCCGAGTTGTACCTCAACCCACAAACCCCGGCCCAGGCGGATCAGCTCAGCACCTGGCTGGCGCACCAACCGTTGGTACAGAGGGTGTTGCCGACCTGGCAGGTCGCGGTGCAAGTGCAGGGCTGGCCGGCGGATGTGTTCGGGGTGGTCGATGATCCGACCTATCGTCAGCATTGGCCGTTGTTGGAGGCTGTCGCTGGACCCTGGGATCAACTGCTGGGTGACGACACCTTGATGCTCAGTGAGCAGTTGGCGCGCAGGCTTTCAGTCAGGCTCGGGGATTCGATCGATATCCCCACGCCGCACGGTGCCTGGTCACCCAAGGTGGTGGGGATCTACGCCGATTACGGTAATCCCAAGGGGCATATCCTGGTCAATTCCAAGCACTTGCTGGCGCACTGGCCGACCCTCTCGCCGGCGCGGTTCAACCTGCGCGTCGCGCCGCCCGATGTGGCGCCACTGGTGCGCGACGTGCAGCGCGAATTTGCCCTGGACGACAGCCGCATCGTCGATCAACAGCAACTCAAGGGCTGGTCGAGCCAGGTGTTTGAACGCACCTTCGCCGCGACCGCCGCCCTCAACAGCCTGACCCTGGGCGTGGCCGGCGTGGCGCTGTTCATCAGCCTGCTGACTCAGAGCCAGAGCCGCCTCGGCCAACTCGCACCGCTGTGGGCGCTGGGCGTGACACGGCGGCAATTGATGTTGCTGAACCTGGGCCAGACCTGGCTGCTGGCGGTGCTCACGCTGATGCTGGCATTGCCGCTGGGGCTGCTGCTGGCGTGGTGCCTGGACGCGGTGATCAACGTGCAGGCCTTTGGCTGGCGGCTACCGTTGCAGGTGTTCCCGTGGCAGCTCGCACAATTACTCGGGCTGGCGATGCTGGCGACATTGTTAGCTTCGGCCTGGCCGCTGTGGCAGTTGTACCGCAGCCGCCCGGCGGATTTGCTTCGGACCTTTGCCCATGAAGATTAAGGCGTTGATCTGCGCGTTATGGCTGCTGGCGGCCTGTGACAAAGTCCCCGCACCCCAGGAGAGCTTTGCAGGCCTGGGCAGCGATGCAGCGGACTTTGCCCAGGTGGTGCCTGGCAAGGTGTTGAGCTTTCCCGAGGACCACGGTCCCCATGACGGCTTTCGCATCGAGTGGTGGTACGTCACCGCCAACCTCAAGGACGCCGACGGCAATGTGTTCGGCGTGCAATGGACGCTGTTTCGCAACGCCTTGAAAGCCGGCCCGACCCAGGCGGGCTGGCAGGATTCGACGGTGTGGCTCGGCCATGCCGCCGTCACCTCCGCCAACCGCCACTACGCCGCCGAACGCCTGGCCCGTGGCGGCGTTGGCCAGGCCGGTGCCCAGGCCGCGCCGTTCACTGCGTGGATCGACGATTGGAACTTTGCCAGCCGCCCAGGCGCGGCCAGTGCATTGGCGGATATGCAACTCAAGGCCAGCGATGCGCACTTTGCCTACGACCTGCGCCTCACCACCAGTCGGCCATTGGTGTTGCAAGGCGACAATGGCTACAGCCGCAAATCCGATCAGGGCCAGGCGTCTTACTACTACAGCCAGCCGTTCTTCACTGCCAGCGGCAGTGTCAGCATCGACGGAAACACCTATCAAGTCACCGGCCCGGCCTGGCTCGACCGCGAATGGAGCAGCCAACCCCTGAGCGCCAACCAGACCGGTTGGGACTGGTTCTCCCTGCACCTGGACCGGGGCGCGCAACTGATGCTGTTTCGCGTACGGCAGAAGGACGGCGGCGGTTATCTCACCGGCACCTGGATCGACGCCCAGGGACGTACCGAGACCTTGCACAACGCCGATATCCAACTCGCCCCGCTGGAAACCACGGCCATTGACGGGCGCAACATGCCTACGCGCTGGTCGCTGAAAATTCCTCGCAAACAGCTGGATATCACCACCGAGGCCGTCAACCCGAATGCCTGGATGAACCTGGGGATTCCGTATTGGGAAGGGCCGGTGCGGTTTGAGGGCGGCGTGGGGTATTTGGAGATGACCGGGTATTAAGGCGGATTCGAGGCCGCACATGTGGGAGGGGGCAAGCCCCCTCCCACATTGGATCTCCATGCTTCAGATAGAGCTCAGGCTGCCCGTCCTTCACTCCGGCACCAACGCCAGTTGCAACGGCAAGCGCGCCATGCTCGTGCTCTTCAACGAACCCAGGTACAACCAGTCGCCATACTCCCGCGCCGTGGTAATCGGTGAGTAGTTGCCCGCGCTGCCATCCTGCAGATTGGCGATGACCTTGCCGTTGGTATCCAACCCCAGCACAAAGGCTTTGCGCTCGATGGGCTTGGGCACGACCATCAGTGCACGCACCATCACTTTGCGCAGCAGCGGGTAGCCGGCAAAGCTGTCCAGCAATGGATTGCGCGGTGAGTAGAGCGCCACCCAGAAGCGGTCCTGGCCGTTGAAGCTCAGGTTGTCCGGCAGGCCGGGCAGGTTGTCGATAAACAGGTCGTGGCTGCCGGCGCGTTCGCCGTTGAGCCAGTAACGGCTGATGCGATAGGCGCCGGTTTCATTCACCAGTACATAGCGTTCGTCCGGGCCCAGGGCGACGCCGTTGGCGAATTGCAGGTGGTCGAGCAACACCTCGGTGCTGCCGGTGCTGAAGTCGTAACGCAGCAGCCGACCATCACCGCCATGCTCGATCACGGCTTCGCCATCCTGGCCATACCCCCAGCGGCTCGACGCGTCGCTGAAATAGGCATAGCGGCCACTGGCGTCCACGATGACGTCATTGGTAAAGCCGAAGGGTGTGCCATTGACGCCGGTGCTCAGGGCGGTAAGTTGACGGTGTGCATCCAGCGCGAGCAGACCCTTCACGCCATCGGCAATGATCAAGCGCCCATCCGGGTGCAGCGCCAGGCCCAGCGGGCGCCCGCCAGTATTGCCCAGCACTTCCAGGCTGCGGCTGTCGGGGGAAGTGCGGATGATGCGCCCGTCGTGCAGGCCACTGATGAGAAAACCCTGGGCATCCAACAGCAATGCCTCCGGCCCGGCGATGCCCTGGGCGCCGATGGTTTGCACGGCCTTGAGGCGCTGGTTTTCGGCGAAAGGGCCATCCTTCATCGATGGCGCTTTGGGCGGCGCCCAGTTCACCGGTTGTACCTTGGTCGGCATCAGCAGCAAAAAGGCAACCACCGCCAGCAGCAACACAAACAGCAGATGGCGCAGTTTTTTTGGACGGGTACTCATGACGATTCCTGATTTGTCGTGGGGGCTCATAGCGTTTTGGGGTGGTGCCTGAGCTTAGCCCGCCTTCGGGATTGCGCTAGTTCACTGTCCGTTTCACATCAGTGGATCCCAGCGTTGTGACCAGTCACCTTCAGCCTTGACCACATCGCGCAGCAACGACAATGCCTGCTGCAACACCGCCGAATCCCGCGCCCTTGAATACACCAGGAAGGTCGGGAAGCTGAACTCCGGCGCTTTGGACACACGCTGCATCACACCGCTGTCCAGGTAGCTCTGCACCACCCGTGTGCGGAAATAGCCGGCGCCGCCATTTTCGAGGATGTACTGCAAGGCCAACGGCCCCAGGTTGAAGCTCACCGCAGCACGGGCCTTGTCGGGCAGGGCGGCGTCGTGTTGCTGGCGAAAGCCCGGGCCCCAGTCGATGTAGACGTACGGCGCCGGCTTGCTGACCAATTGCACCAGGATCAGTTTTTCTTCCAGCACCTGTTCCACCTGCAACCCCGGCCAGTATTGCGGCTGGAACACCAGCGCCGCGTCGAGCACGCCCAGTTCCAGCTGGCGCAACAGGTAGTCGCCTTCACGCACTTCGGTGCGCAGCGCGTGGCCGGGAATGTGTTCGCGCAGCGCCTTGGCCCACCCGAGCATCAATGGGTTGCACAGGCTGACCTCACCGCCGATGTGCAGCACATTGCGATAGCCATCGGGCAACGGCAGGTCACGCCTTGCGGCTTCCCAGGTTTGCAGCAACTGGTTGGCGTACACCACAAAGGCTTCGCCGTCGGCAGTCAGGCGTGCGCCGGCGCGGTTGCGGATGAACAGCGTACTGCCCAGTTGGCTTTCCAGGCTTTTGACCCGCGCAGTGATGGCGGTCTGGGTGACGTGGAGTTTCTCAGCGGCCGCCGCCAGGCTGCCGCAACGGGTGATTTCGAGAAAGGTGCGTGCCAGTTCGATGTCCATGAAGACCCCTGGGGATGAATGGGGGCATTGTAGAACTGATCACGCAGAAGCGGGGATTGGAAGGCGACGCCATCGGGGCGCTACTCCCAACTGTCTGGGTCAAGACAGCGAGTTGACCGTGGCGGCTGTCTGCCATAAGCCAGGAAGTCGCCCACCCAGCGGTTGATGCAGCCGCCGGCATCCGGTCTTGCGGGATCCTTGAGGCGCAATTGTTCGACCTGGGATGCATCTGCCGTGCTGTGTTCCGCATTGAGCAGCACCATGCGTGCGACGCGTTCTGGATACAGCGCACCGTAACGGCTGCCCAACCGCGTGCCATCGGCGTTACCCAGATAGAGCAGTTGTGCATCCCCCAGTTGGGCCCGTACGAACTCCATGTCCCGTGCGGCGTGTTCTACACTGTTCTGTTGGCTGAGGTCGCGAGGGCTGAGCTCGATGACGTCATAACGATTGACCAGCTTGCGATACGCTTGTGTGGCATAGGATTCCCAGCGGGCGGCCAGGTGAATCACGAAGGTGCCCTGGTTGTCTGGCGCGGTATCGCCGGCCTGGGTGAACACCACACCCTCGCGGCTCAGCGGCTCGCGGGCGCCGACGCGGGTCAGGTAGAGGCGCAGGGTGCCTTGCCGAGGCGCGGCGTAGTTGCGCGGTACGGTCACGACGCCGCACTGGGTGCGTGACACCACCTCGGGGTCCAGTCGTTCGAGGGCGGGGAGGGGGCAGTCCAGCAGCCAATCGATGGCGGTGGGTTGGATCAGTGATGCGGTATGGCCAATGTTTACCGTCAAGCAAAGACAGCCACACGCGAGGTGTTTTGCAATCGTCATCAAGAGGTCCTGGTCAGCCGTGTGATAACGGCTTTTTTACCAAGGACCTTGGTTCGAATAATGTAAGGCGGGAAGGTGGATTGCGTAGGAAACTGGAGTTTTGTTTATCGGATATCGGTTTTCCAACCGCCACCGAGTGCCTTGTACAACGCAATGCTGGCCTGCAGGCGCGCCAGGCGCAGTTGCACGTTCAGGTCCTGGGCGGCGTACAGCGTGCGTTGGGTTTCGAGTACCGTGAGCAAGTCCTCGGCGCCTGCCTGGTAGCGGCTTTCAGCGATTTGAAAGGCGGTCTGGGCCTGCTGCAGTTCTTCGCTTTGCCACTGGCGTTGCTGGTCCAGGCGCGTGATGCTGCTGAGACCTTTTTCCACATCGGCAAAACCGTTGATGATCGCACCGCGGTAGGCGTACAGCAGCTCATCCTGGCGCGCTCGGGCCTTGTCGCGTTCGGCGCTTAAACGGCCGTTGTTGAAGATCGGGCCCACCAGGCCGGCCGTCAGCGTGTAGTAGGGGCTGCGCAGGATGTCCAAGGCCTTGTAGGCGTCGGAGCCGAGTGTGGCGCCGAGGGTCAGGGCTGGCAGCATCGCCGCTCGGGCCACGGTGACATTTGCCTGCGCGGCTGCCAGCTCGGCCTCGGCCTTGGCAATATCGGGTCGACGGCTGAGCAACTGGCTGGGCATGCCGGCGCCGATGGTTGGCCACGTCATGGCCTGGAAGGGCTCTGCACCCAGGTCCAGGTTTTGAACCGGCAGGCCGAGAAGGGCCGCGAGGGTGATCTGGGCGTCTTCGGCCAGTTGCTGAATCAACGGCAGTTGGCGCCGCTGGCTGGCAACCAGGCTTTTCTGTTGGGCCAGTTCCAGCGCCGTGGCGGAGCCTGCGTCATAGCGGGTCTGCACCAGGTCGAGCACGTTGCGGGCATTGGCCAGGTTCAGCTCGGCGATCTGCTGGCGCTGGCGCGCGGCCAGGGTTTGCGCGTAGCGGTCGGCCACGTTGCTGAGCAAGGTCAATTCCACGGTGGCCTGGTCGAATTCGCTGGCTCGCAGTCCTTGCAACGCGCTGTCGCGGGCGGCAGCACGTCCACCCCAGAAGTCCACTTCATAACTGGCCGTCAGGCTGGCGCCGAAATTGTCCACCGCGTCATCGCTCTGCGATACGTCCAGGTCCGGTCCGCCCTGGCCGTGCAGCAATTTCTGATGGCTGGTGGTGAGGTCGAATTTCACCTCGGGCAACAGCGGCGCCCCGGCGATCACCGCACTGGCCTGGGCCTGGCGCACGCGGGCCATGGCGGCGGCCACGTCGACACTGTCACGTCGGGCCTGTTCGACCAGCCGGTTCAACTGCGGGCTGTTGAAGTGCGTCCACCAGCGCTGGTTGGTGGCCTGGGCCGCGTCGCGCTCGGCGAATTGCCAGGCGGCCGGCGGCGCAATACCGCTGTCCATGGTGGGCGGATCGCCAGCGCAGGCATTGAGCAGCAGGCACAGGCTGAGCAGGGAAAGTTGCGAGGGGGTGGATCGTTTACTCACTGGTCAACGCCTTAACCGGATCGAGCCGGGCAGCTTTACGGGCCGGCATAAAGCCGAATACGACGCCGGTGACCAGCGCACAACCAAATGCGCCCAGCACCGCCACCAGGGAAAATTGCACCGCCACCTTGGCCAGCACCAATACGCCGCCCACCAGCAGCGCCAGGGCAATGCCGCACAGGCCACCGACCACCGAAAGCATCACCGCCTCGGTCAGGAACTGACGCAGGATGTCGCGTTGGCGTGCACCGGTGGCCATGCGGATGCCGATCTCGCGGGTGCGCTCGCGCACGGTCATCAGCATGATGTTCATCACGCCGATGCCGCCCACCAGCAAGGAAATCGCGGCAATCGAGCCAAGCATCAGCGACAGGGTGTTCTGGGTACGGGCCTCGGCCTGGATCATTGCGGCGTTGTTGGTCAACTCGTAGTCGTGTTTGCCGTTGTGCAGCTTTTGCATCAGTTGGTTGATGGCCATTTCGGCTTCGTGGACCCTGCCCGCATCGGCGGCGGCGATCACTACGTACTCGGGGTCGTAGCTGCCAAACAAACGCACGCTGGCGGCGGTGTAGGGGATGGCGATACGGTCGTCACTGTCCTTGTCGCCGGAGGCGGCGCCTTTTTCCGCCAGCACGCCGATCACTTGGAACGGTACATTCTCAATCAGGATGTATTGCCCGATCGGATTGACCTGGCCCTTGAACAGCTTTTCGCGGATACGGTGGCCGATCACCGCGACGGTGGCCCCGCTGCGCTCGTCGGCGGTGGTGAAGTAACTGCCCTCGACCACCGGCCAGTTGAAAATGTCCGGAAAGTTGGTGTCGTTGCCGCCCACATACGCCATGTAGTCGACGTTGCCATAGCGCACACCCGCCTTGCTGCCATTGACCGGCATGATGCGCTTGACCTGGGGCAGCGCGGCCAGTGCCTGGACGTCATTGAGGGTGACGACGCCCAGTGGCGCGCGTGGGTTGGGCGACGCGCCGCTCAGATAAAGAATGTTGGAACCGAACGCGCCCATCTGCGCCATGACCTGGCGCTTGCTGCCTTCGCCGACGGCGAGCATCACCACCACGGATGCCACGCCGATGATGATCCCCAGCAGGGTCAGGGCGGTGCGGAAACGGTTTATCCACATCACGCGCCAGGCGGCTTGCACCGCGTCCAGCACTTCGGCTTTCCACGCGCCGTTATGCTCGGCGCCGTCGATCAGGCGTTGACGCAGGTCCACGGCTTGCAGGGCGCCGTTGGCAGCAGGCGGGGCGGTTGCACTGTCGTCGGCCGAGTCGCTGATGATCAGGCCATCACGAATCTCGATGATGCGGTTGGCCCGTGCTGCGACTTCGCGGTCGTGGGTGATCAGGATCACCACGTGGCCCTGGCTGGCCAGCTCGTCCAGCAGGGTCATCACCTCGGCGCCGCTATGGCTGTCGAGGGCGCCGGTGGGTTCGTCGGCAAGAATGATGTGGCCGCCGTTCATCAGTGCGCGGGCGATGGACACCCGCTGCTGCTGACCGCCGGACAGTTGATGTGGACGGTTGCCGGTACGCTCGGCCAGGCCCAGTCGGGTCAGCAGCGCGTTGGCTCGGGCGTGGCGCTCGGCCGCGCTGATACCGGCGTAGATCGCCGGCATCTCGACGTTCTCCTGGGCCGAACCCGAGGGGATCAAGTGATAGCCCTGAAACACAAAACCAAAGGCTTCGCGGCGCAGCCAGGCCAGCTCGTCACTGTCCAGGTGAGCGACGTTTTCCCCGGCGAACAGGTAGTCCCCCACCGTGGGCCGATCGAGGCAGCCGAGGATGTTCATCAGCGTGGACTTGCCGGAGCCGGAGGCGCCGACGATGGCGACGAACTCCCCGGCATGAATCGACAGGTCGATGCCGCGCAACACGTCCACCTGCGGGCTGTCGCCACCGCCGTAGGATTTGCGGATGTTCTTGAGTTCGATCAGGGGCGTGGTCAACTCAACCCCCACTGCCGGCGGCCGGGCCGATCAACAGGTGGTCGCCTTCGTTCAGGCCACCGAGCACTTGCACCCGCAGGCGATCACTGATGCCCAGTTGCACCTCGCGTTCCTCGATGCGGCCGTTCTCCGTCACCACGCGGGCGATCTGCTTATCGGCGTTGCTGGTGCCCAGCAGGGCGGCAACCGGCGCGGTGAGGGCGTCCTTGACCTGGCCTGCGACAAAAAACACTTGGGTGGTCATTTCGGCCATCAATGCGTTGTCGCCGTTGTCCACATCCAGCAGTACGGTGTACAGCACCACGCGGCCGGTGCCGCTTTTGCTGGAGCTGTTGGGGCTGCCGCTGCCCTGGGTTTCATTGAGCGGCTTGGGCGGGATCGGCAGGATCTGCCGCACGGTGCTGGCCCAGCGGCGGTTGCCGCCGCTCAGGGTGGTGAAGTAGGCCGTCATGCCGGGTTTGACGTGGCCGATGTCGGCCTCCGAGACTTCGGCCCACACGGTCATCGGCGACAACTTGGCGATGCGCAGGATCAACGGCGTCTGCTGCTGGGCATTGAGGGTCTGGCCGACCCGTGCGTCGACGGCGACCACCGTACCGGTCATCGGCGCGTAGATGCGTGTATAGCCCAGCTCCGCTTCGTCACTGCGCAGGCTGGCCTGGGCCTGGAGGATCTGCGCCTGGAACATATCGACGCGGGCCTGGGTGGCGCTCAGTTCGGCCTTGGCGGTTTGCACATCTTCCTCGCGGGTGGCGTTGCCCGCGACCAGGCGCTGCTGGCGCTGGTACTTCTGGCGCGCCAGTTCGTGCAGGGCCTTCTGCTCCTGCAACTGCGCCTTGAGGTTTTCGATGGCGTAGCGGCTGGCATCGAGCTTGGCTTTTTGCGTCGAGGGATCGATCTCTACCAGCAATTGGCCTTCCTGCACCTGATCGCCGGCTTCAACGTGGATCTTGCGAATCTGCCCGGACGCCTGGGCGCCCACGTCCACGTAACGCCGCGGCTGCAAGGTGCCCAGGGCCGTCACGCTGTTTTCGATATTGCCACGGGTCACGGTGACGGTGGTCAGGGTGTCACGGCCGGGCGGCAGGACCTGCCAGGCGGCGACGGCGATGACGGGAATCAGGCACGCCACAACTAGCAGGGCGCGTCGGGCAGGTCGAGGGCGTTTCATGCTTAGGTTCCAGCCAGGAAAGTTCGGAGCGCAGTTGCGCAGAGCTGACAGTTAAACGAGAGAAACGCGTGGGGATTTAGGCTGTTACACACCGTGTAACAGGTCCGCTGGGTAAAAAAAACGACCGATGGCGCAAGACTTGTTTAAAAGTAGATGAGAATTACTATAAATTGCACGCACCCAAACTGCCATTACGCAGTGGGTTGTCATTTTTCAGGTACTCAAGGAACGGATATCGCCCCTCTGCGGCGGTCGGGAGTCATGTTGGAAAACTACTATCGCGAGCTGGTGTGTTTCCTCAACGCCAAGCTGGGCAACCGTCAGGTGGCCGAAGATGTGGTGCATGACGCTTACGTTCGGGTACTTGAGCGTTCCAGCGCTGTCCCCATCGACCAGCCCCGCGCGTTTTTGTACCGCACCGCGCTGAACCTGGTGATCGACGGCCATCGGCGCAATGTGCTGCGCCAGTACGAGCCGCTGGAAATACTCGACAGCGAAGAACGGTTTTCCCCCGGTTCCCCCCACGCCAGCCACGACCAGGACCAGCGCCTGGAGCTGCTTGAGCGTGCCCTGGCCGAGCTGCCGAAAGCCTGTCGCGACAGCTTCCTGCTGCGCAAGCTCGACGGCATGACCCACCTGCAGATTGCCGAGCGCCTGGGTATTTCCCGCGCCATGGTGGAAAAACATATCGTCAACGCCATGAAGCACTGTCGGGTGCGGATGCGCGAGTGGGAAGCACACTGATCGCTGATCAGTTAAATTTTATTTCACGGTCCTCGTTTCCTATCAACACATGACCTGTTGTGCAGGTCTTGAAGGTATTCCTGCCCCACCGCCAAGGGGCTTATCCAGAGGACACTGGAATGACACAGGCAATTGCTTCGCCCGCGGTTCACGACCTTATCGGTATCGGTTTCGGCCCATCGAACCTGGCGCTGGCCATCGCCCTGCAGGAACGGGAGAAAACCCAGGGCAAACTGGACGCGCTGTTCCTCGACAAGCAGGCCGACTACCGCTGGCATGGCAATACCCTGGTAACCCAGAGCGAACTGCAGATTTCGTTCCTCAAGGACCTGGTGACCCTGCGCAACCCCACCAGCCCGTACTCCTTCGTCAATTACCTGAAGGCCCACGACCGCCTGGTCGACTTCATCAACCTGGGCACCTTTTACCCGTGCCGCATGGAGTACAACGACTACCTGCGCTGGGTCGCGGCGCAGTTCCAGGGCCAGGGCCGTTATGGCGAGGAAGTGCTCGCGATCGAACCGATCCTGCATCAGCAGCAGGTTGAAGCACTGCGTGTGATTTCCCGCGATGCCCACGGCGAGCAGCATGTGCGCACCACGCGCTCGGTCGTGGTCAGCGCCGGCGGCACGCCACGGGTACCGGAGGCGTTCAAGGGGCTCAAGGACGACCATCGCGTATTCCATCACTCCCAGTACCTGGCGCGCATGGCGCAACAACCCTGTGTGGACAGCAAGGCGATGCGCATCGCGATCATCGGCGGTGGCCAGAGCGCGGCCGAAGCCTTTATCGACCTCAATGACAGCTACCCGTCGGTGCAGGTCGACATGATCCTGCGCGGTTCGGCGCTCAAGCCCGCCGATGACAGCCCGTTCGTCAACGAGGTGTTCTCGCCGGCCTTTACCGACCTGGTGTTCCAGCAAGTGGGGGCCGAGCGCGAGCGTCTTGTCGCCGAGTACCAGAACACCAACTACTCGGTGGTCGACCTGGACCTGATCGAGCGTATCTACGGGATTCTCTACCGCCAGAAAGTCTCCGGCATCGCTCGCCATGCCTTCCGCACCATGACCGTGGTGGAAAAGGCGCTGGCCGGTCCGCTGGGGGTCGAGCTGAGTCTGCGCAACACTGCCACGGGTGACATCACCGTCAATCATTACGACGCCGTGGTGTTGGCCACCGGCTACGAGCGCCAGATGCACCGCGAATTGCTGGCGCCTCTGGAAGCGTATATGGGTGATTTCGAAGTGGCCCGCGACTACCGCATCGTCACCGACGAGCGCTGCAAGGCTGGCATTTATATCCAGGGCTTCAGCCAGGCCAGCCATGGTTTGAGCGACACGTTGCTGTCGATTCTGCCGATTCGTGCCGATGAAATTGCCGCATCGCTGTATGAAAACGACCGCAGCAGAGGCAAGGGGCGTTCGGTGCAGGACCTGCTGCTGGCCACTGCCAGTTAACGAACTGCCGTTCGAGCTGCAAGCTACAAGGGGTGAGCGGCAAGCTTGCAGCTCACCCCTTGTAGCTTGAAGCTGCTCTCTGATACTGTACAAAAAACCAGTATCGGTAGCCCTCCATGCAGTTGATCGAAAAACTCAGCATCCTCGCCGACGCCGCCAAGTACGACGCTTCGTGCGCCAGCAGTGGCGCTCCCAAGCGCAGTTCGGAGGGCAAGGCGGGGCTGGGGTCCACCGATGGCATGGGCATCTGCCACAGCTATACGCCCGACGGCCGCTGTGTGTCGTTGCTCAAGGTGCTGCTCACCAACTTCTGTCTCTACGACTGCCAATACTGCGTCAATCGCCGCTCCAGCGACGTGCCCCGTGCGCGTTTCAGCCCGGAGGAGGTGGTCACCCTGACCCTGGATTTCTACAAGCGCAATTGCGTCAGCGGGCTGTTCCTCAGTTCCGGCATCATCCGTTCGTCCGACTACACCATGGAGCAACTGGTGCGGGTGGCGAAACTGCTGCGTGAAGAGCATGACTTTCGCGGCTATATCCACCTCAAGACCATCCCCGACGCGGACCCGGCGCTCATCGCCGAAGCCGGGCGTTATGCCGACCGGCTGAGCGTGAACATCGAACTGCCCACCGAGGCCAGCCTGAACACCCTGGCGCCGGAAAAACAGATCGTCACGATCAAGCAGGCCATGCAGACCATCTACACCGGCGAGCAGACGGTGCTCAACGAACCCCGCGCCCCGCGTTTCGCCCCGGCCGGGCAGAGCACGCAGATGATCGTCGGCGCCGACGACACCGATGACAGCACCATCCTTCACGGCGCCGAGGCGCTGTATGGCAACTTCAAGTTGCGCCGTGTGTATTACTCGGCGTTCAGCCCCATCCCCAACAGCCCCAAAAGCGTGCCCCTGGCCGCGCCGCCCTTGATGCGTGAGCACCGTTTGTACCAGGCGGATTTCCTGCTGCGCAGCTACGGCTTCAGTGCCAATGAATTGTTTGAAGGCCCCGGCCATCTGGCGCTGGATATCGACCCCAAGCTGGCCTGGGCCCTGGAGCATCGCGAGGTGTTTCCCCTCGACCTGAATCGCGCTGAACCGACCCTGATCGCACGCATCCCCGGAATCGGCCTGCGCACCACTCAACGCCTGGTGGACCTGCGCCGCGAACGCAAGATCCGCTTCGAAGACCTGGCGCGCATGCGCTGTGTGCTGGCCAAGGCGAAGCCGTTTTTCATCACCAGCGACTACCACCCGCAACAAGCCGACAGCACCAGCGTGCTGCTGCGCGAACAACTGCGTGATCGCCCGCAGCCGCAACAGATGGGGTTGTGGGGGTGATCAGCCTGGAATGCGACAACCTGTTCAGCACCTGGCGTGAGCAAGCCCGCTGGTTGCTCAGCCATCAGGTCGACCCCAGCCAGGTGAGCTGGGGCGAGGCCGAAGTGGCGGACCTGTTTGCCACTGACGAAGCGATCCCTGAAGGTCTCGGCCCTTACCAGGCGCGCATTCCCAAGGCGCTGATCGAGCTGCTGGAGTCAGCGGCCTGCTATCACGGCGACCAGCGCTGGAGCCTGCTGTATGAAGTGCTGTGGCGCGTCAGCCATGGCGACCGGACGGCGATGCTGGCGGGGGACAAGCTGGGCAGCGAATTGCAGCGGCGTATCAAGCAGGTCAGCCGTGAAGCCCACCACCTGCATGCGTTTGTGCGGTTCATTGCGTTGCCTGCAGAGGCGGGTCCTGAGTTGCCGGAATATGTGGCCTGGCATGAGCCGGCCCACGACATTTTGAAATCGGCCAGCCAGCACTTTGTCGGGCGTATGGGGCGACATCGATGGATGATCGCCACGCCGCTGGATGGGGTGTATTACGACGGTGAACAGCTGACTCATCAGCGCGAGTGCCCCGAGGCATGGCAGCAGTTGGCGCAGAATGTCGAAGACCCGCACAGCGCTATGTGGCTGACCTACTACAGTCACATTTTCAATCCGGCGCGGTTGAATCCCAAGGTGATGGAAGGGCACTTGCCGAGTCGGTTCTGGAAGAATTTGCCCGAGGGCAAGTTGATACCGGGGTTGATCAGCGAGGCGCGTACGGGCAAACAGAAGGATGGGCAGGCGAAGTTGGTTGGCACTAAGCCGGGAAAACGGATTTCGAGCAGGCACGGTTGAAAGTGGGGCATGGGTACCTACACAACAGCCCGCTCACCACAGTGTTATGTGTAAGCCTTTAAGAGTTGTGTAGATACCCATGGCCATCGGGGGCAAGCCCCCTCCCACATGGGATCTCCGGTGTTTGGGGGAGTGGCGTCAGGTCAGTTCGGTCGCGGTGTTTTTAACCACCGCCAACTCCGGATGCGCCACCAACTTATCGATATGCAACTCATCATTGTTCAACCAAGTCTCCGTCAACACCCGGTAATGCTCCATATCCCGGCAACGCATGCGCAGGCTGTAGTCAAACGGCCCACTGATCAGTTGGCATTCGAACACCTGGGGACACGCCTTGACGCAGGCTTCGAAGGCCTTTTGCGCCGAGCGCCCGCTTTGGTTGGACAAGGCCACCAGCACCAGCAACGACAGCCCTGGCGAAACCATCTGTACATCGATGATCGCCCCATACCCACGGATCACCCCGCGGCGCTCCAGCTTGCGCACCCGCTCCAGGCAAGGCCTGGGGGTGAGGTGCACCAGTGACGAGAGCTTTTCGTAGGTGATGCGCCCCTGATGGCGCAGCACTTCGATGATCGCTTCATCGATGCGGTCCAGCGCGGGGGAGGTATGGGGTCCGTTGGCCTTGGTATCCATGGGTTTCACTTCAAACGGTTGGAAAGAAATTGCTGCAAGCGCTCGCTTTTGGGATGGTCGAGGATCTCGGCGCCGCCGTGTTCCTCGACCCGGCCCTGGTGCAGGAACAGCACTTGGCTGGACACCTGCCGGGCAAAGCCCATCTCGTGGGTGACCATCAGCATGGTACGACCTTCCTCGGCCAACGTCTGTATGACTTTGAGGACTTCTCCTACAAGCTCGGGGTCGAGTGCGGACGTCGGCTCATCGAACAGAATGATTTCCGGCTCCATCGCCAACGCCCGGGCAATCGCCACGCGCTGTTGCTGGCCACCGGACAGGAACGCCGGGTATTGATCCGCGACGCGGCCGGGCAGGCCGACCTTGTCCAGGTACATCCGTGCGCGCTTTTCTGCTTCAGCCGCACTGACGCCCAACACCCGGCGGGGCGCCATGGTGATGTTTTCCAGCACGGTCATGTGGCTCCACAGGTTGAAGTGCTGGAACACCATGGCCAGGCGCGTGCGCAGGTTTTGCAGTTGTGCCTGATGCGGCGCACGGGTGCCGGCGCGGCCTTGCTGCATTTCGATGCTGATGCCGTCCAGGGTGATGACCCCGGCGTCGGGCTGTTCCAGAAAGTTGATGCAACGCAGCATCGTGCTTTTGCCGGAACCACTGGCGCCAATCAGGCTGATTACATCGCCTTGGCGGGCGTTGAGCGAAACCCCCTTGAGCACCTCGTGTTCGCCATAGCGTTTATGAATGCCTTCAACTTGCAGCTTGATCGCAGCTGTTGCGGTGTTGGCGGCGGGTTCGTCAACAGGATAAGTGGCCAGGGCCTGCGCGGACTGATTCATGGGTTAGCCTCGGGTAGGAACAAGAAAACGCATCCAGCGACGTTCGGCCAGTCGAAACAGGCCCACCAGTGCAAAGGACAGCAACATGTACAGCAGGGCGGCGATGCCGAAGGCCTGGAACGTCAGGAACGTCTCGGCATTGGCGTCGCGGGCCACTTTGAGGATATCGGCGACGGTGGCGGTGAACGCCAGCGACGTGGCGTGCAGCATCAGGATCATTTCATTGCTGTAGGCCGGCAACGCACGGCGCAACGCGGCAGGCACCACCACAAACAGGTTCAAGCGCCAGCCGTGCAGGCCGTAGGCGCGGGCGGCTTCGATTTCGCCGTGGGGGATATTGCGGATCGCCCCGGCGAAGATTTCCACGGTGTAGGCGCAGGTGTTCAGCACAAAGGCCAGCAGGGTGCAGTTCAGCGCGTTGCGGAAAAACTGGTTGAGCAGTGCGTTGTCCTGCACCACGTCCAGGCTGTACAGCCCGGTGTAGCAAATCAGCAGTTGGATATACAGCGGCGTGCCGCGAAACAGGTAGGTGTAGAGCTCCACCGGCCAGCGCAGCCAGACGTGCTCTGAGACCCTGGCCAGCGCCAGGGGAATCGACAGGAAAAAGCCCAGCACCACCGAGATGATAAACAGCCACAGGGTCATGGCCACGCCGGACAAGCCCGCGCCATCGCTGAACAAGTAGGCCAGGCCGTATTGCTGGAACAGTTCGATCATCGCGCCATCCCCTTGATGCCGAGGTTATAGCGCCGTTCGAGGCGCTTGAAGATGCGGTTGGAGAGGGTGGTGATCACCAGGTAGACCAGGCCGGCGAGGATCAGGAAGTACAGCGGCTCGTTGGTGGTCTTGCCAGCGTTTTGCGCGGCCTTGACCAGGTCCGACAGGCCGATGATCGATACCAGCGCCGTGGACTTGAGCAGCACCAGCCAGTTATTGCCCAGGCCCGGCAGGGCGAAGCGCATCAACTGCGGGAACAGCACCAGGTGAAACCGCTGCCAGCGGCTCAGGCCATAGGCAGTAGCGGCTTCCAGTTGGCCTGCCGGCACACTGAGGATCGCGCCACGGAAGTTTTCGGTGAAATACGCGCCGTAGATAAACCCAAGGGTAATCACCCCGGCGGTAAACGGGTCGATTTCAAAATAAGCCCAGCCAAAGCTTTCGGTCAGGTCGTTGAGCCACAGTTGCAGGCTGTAGAAAATCAGCAGGATCAGCACCAGGTCCGGCACGCTGCGGATCAGCGTGGTGTACAGCGTGGCCGGGACCCGCAGCCATTTGGCGCTGGACAGCTTGGCGCCGGCGGCGAGCAGGCCGAGGGTGAGGCTCAGGGCCAGCGCGAGGAACGCCAGTTTGAGCGTCATCCAGGCACCCTGGGCCAGCATGGGGCCGTAGCCTTGCAGGTTGAGGAGGTCGTTCATGGGGAGAAATCTCTAAAGGCGCAGATATTCCCCTGCGGGCCCGGCTTGTGTGGGAGGGGGCTTGCCCCCGATAGCAGTGGGTCAGTCAATACATGTGTCGACTGGCACACCGTCATCGGGGGCAAGCCCCCTCCCACATAAGTCCTCTACCACAGGGGGGCTCGGCGTTGGCTTACTCGTGGTAGATGTCCTGGTCGCCGAAGTATTTCTGCTGAATCCTGGCGTAGGTGCCATCGGCCTGGACGGCGGCGATGCCCTTGTTGATCAGCGCACGCAGTTCCTGGTCGTTCTTGCGCAGGCCCATGGCAATGTCCAGCGGCAGGGTCGGGTCCTTGAAGGCCGGGCCGGTCTTGAAGTCGGCGCCTTCAGGCTTGGACAGGAAATTGAGCTGGGCTTCGAGCTTGTCGGTGAGAGTGGCGTCGAGACGACCGTTTTGCAGGTCGGCGTAGTTCTGTTCCTGGGACTGGTAGGCCTTGACCTGGGCTCCGAGCTTGGCCAGGTGCGCACGGGCGTAGGCTTCCTGCAACGAGCCTTGCAGCACGCCGACCTGCTTGCCTTTCAACGATTCGGGCGTGTCGCCGAAGTCGGCGCTTTTACGGGTGATCACCGACGTGGGGCTGAGGAACAGCCGGTCGCTGAAATCGATGACTTTCTCACGCGCCGGGGTCACGGCCATGGACGACATGATGGCGTCGAACTTGCGGGCGCGCAGGGCCGGGATCATGCCGTCGAATTCGTTGTGCACCCAGGTGCATTTCACTTCGAGCTTGGCGCAGATGGCATTGCCCAATTCGATATCAAACCCTTGCAGGCTGCCGTCAGCGGCCACGGATTCGAAGGGCGGGTATTCGGGGAACACGCCGAAGCGGATTTCTTTCCAATCCTGGGCGTGGGCGGCGGTGGCGCACAGTGGCAACAGCAACGCAGCGAAAATTGATCGCAATGGAGTCATGGTGTAGTCCCTATATTTTGTAATTGATGTCAGGGCAGTAAAAAAGAGGTGCAGCTGCATTCATTCGGTGACTCTTTGGTCGGGCTCAGAATGCTTCATGGTGGTGCGTTTTTTGTGTCGTTTACCCGGTGCGCAAAGCGCGAATTGCGCTGTAAAAAAGCGCAATGCAGCGGAATCGGCTGTCGCACCCGCTGAATCGGCTTTTCAACGCTCTAAATAGGGCCTGCCCTAGGCGCAAAGCAGCAGGCCAGAGCGGTCTCAGGCGCGCTTTTTGTGCTGTGCGCGTGGCTGTTGGGCCAGACGCGCAAACAGGTCTTTCGGGTCGGCGAGGTCCGGCACCAGTTCCAACTCGCTGCCCACATCCAACGCCTTGGCCACGTCCAGCACATAACGCAGGGCCGAGTAGTCTTCGATGGCAAAACCCACCGAGTCGAACAGCGTGATCTGGCGTGCGTTCTCGCGGCCGGGCTGCTGGCCGTTGATCACCTGCCAGAGTTCGGTCACCGGCGAGTCTTGCGGCATGTGCTGGATCTCACCTTCGATACGGCTTTGCGGCTCGTACTCGACGATCACCCGGGCGCGCTCGACGATGCGGCGGTCCAGTTCGGTCTTGCCTGGGCAGTCGCCGCCCACGGCGTTGAGGTGCATGCCCGGCTCGATCATCTCGTCCGTGAGGATGGTCGCGTAGGCCTTGTCGGCGGTAACAGTGGTGACGATGTCCGCACCTTTGACCGCTTCGGCCACGCTGCCGGCCAGGATCACCTTGATCGCCGGGAAGGCCTTGAGGTTGGCTGCCAGCTTGGCGGTGGCCTTGGCGTCGATATCGAACAGGCGGATCTCATTGATGCCGAGCATGGTGTGGAAGGCCAGTGCCTGGAACTCACTTTGCGAACCGTTGCCGATCAGCGCCATGCTGCGGCTGTTGTCGCGGGCCAGATAGCGTGCCACCAGCGCCGAGGTGGCGGCGGTGCGAATCGCGGTGGTCAGGGTCATTTCCGCCAGCAGCACCGGCTTGCCGGTGTCCACATCGCCCAGGGCGCCGAACGCCATCACGGTGAGCATCCCGGCCAGGGTGTTCTTGGGGTGGCCGTTGACGTACTTGAAGGCGTACAGCGACGCGTCGGACACCGGCATCAGCTCGATCACACCCTCCGGCGAGTGGTTGGCCAGGCGTGCGCACTTTTCGAAATCCTGCCAGCGCAGGTAGTCGGCGCGGATGTATTCGGCCATCTCGGTGATGCAGGTTTGCAGGCCTTTTTGCGAGACCAGGTAGCTGAGGTCGTTGACGTCGATATAGCGGGTCATGGCAAGACTCCTTATTGAAATGAGTGGCGGGCAGGCAGGTGCACTTCCGCCAGCATGCAGCGGGCGCTGCCGCCGCCGATGCGTTCGATGTTGTCGATGTTCACCACCACCGGCCGGGTATGGCGTTCCACATGCTGGCGCTGGGCCGGTTGCAGCGCGCCCCAGGCACTGGCGGACATCACCAGCAGCGGCTGGCCGTCGCGGTCGTGGACTTCGAGCATGTTGCCGGCGAAGGCTTCCAGCTGGTCAAAATCAAGGGCGAGGATGTCCTTGCCGGTGTCGTGCAGCGAGCGTTCCAGGGTCAGGCGTTCGTCTTCGTCGGGCAGGGCTTGCAGGCACACCACCGAGAGGTCGCGGCCCACGCTCATCATCACGTTGCTGTGATAGATCGGCGCGTGGTGGCGGTCCACCGCATGGAATACGCAGAGCTGGTAGTCGAGGCGCTCGGCGAATTCGCGCAGCGCATCGTGGTGGGTGCGCCCGGAATGGCAGGCGTAACTGATGCGGTGCTGGCGGTCGAGCACCATGCTGCCGGTGCCTTCAAGGAAGATGTTGTGTTGTTCGAGGTGGCTGAGGTCGATGGTGTTCTTGACCGCAAAGCGTTGTTCCAGTACTTGCAGCACGCCCTTGTTGCGCTCCAATCGACGGTTCTGGCCTTCCATCGGGTACAGCACCAGGCTGCCGTCGGCGTGGCTGCTCCACCAGTTGTTGGGGAAGATCGAATCGGGGGTATGGGGCGCCGGGGTGTCCTGCACCACCAGTACTTCGACGCCGTGCTGGCGCAGGGTATCGACATAGCCGTCGAACTCTTCCAGCGCTTTCTGCTGTGCACTGAGTGGGTCCAGGGGCTGGCGTTGGAAGCGGTTGTTGATCGCGGTGTCCGGGTTGAAGGCAAAGCGCGCCGGGCGAATCATCAGGACAGTGTTGGTGGTTTGCATGGGTGCACGAATCCATGGGGTTGGGCAGTGGGGCTATTTTGTTCGCTGTGGCGGAGGAATCCCGGCTGAAACCAAGGAGCGCCTCAGCCGGGAAAGCTGAAAAGTGGGGTGATGAAGCCGAATCGGCTGTTGGAGGTAGGATTCGGCAAGCTCCCTCCCACATTGGTATTGTGGTGTCTGTTCCAGCGTCGTCAGCCAGGAGGAATCATGTCCACCGTCGTACGTCTCGCCCAAGCCACCGATGCCGAAGGCATCAGCCAAGTCATCCTGGCGGCCTTGCACAGCAGCAATGCGCGCGATTACCCGGCGGATGTGATCGCCCGTGTGGCGAGCAACTTCACGCCGGACGCAGTGCTGGCGTTGCTCAAGCGCCGTATCGTGCTGGTGGCGATCCAGGATCGGGGCGTGGTTGCCACGGCGGCACTTGACGCCAATGTGGTGCGCTCAGTGTTCGTCAACCCGACCTTGCAGGGGCAGGGCATTGGCCGGTTGCTGATGATGGAAATCGAGCTGCGCGCCCGTGAAGCCGGGGTGACGGTGTTGAGCGTGCCGTCTTCGCTGACTGCCGAGCCGTTCTACACCAAGCTGGGGTTTCACACAGTGCGCGACGTTTACCATGGCAACGAGCGCACGCTGGTGATGGAAAAGACGCTGTCATCACGCTATCCCATCGGGCCGTATCGCGACCGTGCGCATCGTGTGCAAGTGATTGGGTTATGGCAGGAGGCGTTTGGCTATGACAGCGCGCATAACCTGCCGAGCCTGGCGATTGACAAGAAGCTGGCGGTCAACGATGGGTTGTTCTTCGTCGCCACCGACAAGAAAGCCGTGATCGGCACGATTCTCGCTGGCTATGACGGTCATCGTGGCTGGCTGTACTCCGTGGCTGTGCATGCGGATTATCGGCGCCAGGGCCTGGGTGCTTCGCTGGTGCGGCACGCGGAGCAGGCGTTGACAGCCTTGGGTTGCATGAAGATCAACCTGCAAATCACCAGTGGCAACGAGGCGGTAGCGGGGTTTTATGAGGCGCTGGGGTATGGGGTGGAGCCGAGGATCAGCATGGGCAAGAAGATTGTCGAGAATATCCCTACCCAATCTTAAGAACACCGAAAACAAATGTGGGAGGGGGCTTGCCCCCGATAGCGGTGTATCAGTCAACACATTCATTGACTGACCCACTGCCATCGGGGGCAAGCCCCCTCCCACACTTTTTTGCGGTGTTGCTGGGTTAGACCTTGACGATCCAGCCCGCTGGCGCTTCAACGTCGCCGGTCTGCACACCGGTCAGCTCTTTGTAGAGCTTCTGGGTGATCGGGCCGACTTCGGTTTCGCTGTGGAACACATGCAGGTTGCCGTTGTACTGGATGCCGCCGATCGGCGAGATCACCGCCGCGGTACCGCAGGCGCCGGCTTCCTTGAAGTCGGCCAGTTTGTCGATGAACACTTCGCCTTCAACCACTTCCAGGCCCAGGCGGGTCTGGGCCAGTTCGATCAGCGACAGGCGGGTGATGCCTGGCAGCACCGAAGGCGACTTCGGTGTGATGAACTTGTTGTCGTGGGTGATCCCGAAGAAGTTGGCCGAGCCGACTTCTTCGATCTTCGAGTGGGTCATCGGGTCCAGGTAGATCGCGTCGGCGAAGCCGGCTTTTTTCGCTTCCGAACCAGGCATCAGGCTGGCCGCGTAGTTGCCGCCGACTTTCGCAGCACCGGTGCCCTGAGGGGCGGCGCGGTCGAAAGTGGAGATCTGGAAGTTGTGTGGCACCAGGCCGCCCTTGAAGTAGGCGCCGACCGGGATGCAGAACACCGAGAAGATGAACTCCGGCGCGGTACGTACGCCGATGTTGTCACCGGTGCCGATCACGAACGGGCGCAGGTAGAGCGCGCCGCCGCTGCCGTACGGCGGGATGAACCGCTCGTTGGCCTTGACCACTTGTTTGCAGGCATCGATGAACACGTCGGTCGGCACATGCGGCATCAGCAGGCGGGCGCAGCTGCGCTGCATGCGTGCGGCATTCTGGTCCGGGCGGAACAGGTTGATCGAGCCGTCCTTGCAGCGGTAGGCCTTGAGGCCTTCAAAGCACTGCTGGCCATAGTGCAGGGCGGTCGAGCCCTCGCTGATGTGCAGCACGTTGTCGTCGGTCAGGGTGCCTGCTTGCCACTCGCCATCCTTGAAGGTCTGGAGGTAGCGTTTGTCGGTCTTGATGTAGTCAAAACCCAGCTTGTCCCAATTGATGCTTTCGTTACCCATGACACCCTCTATCTTTGGTCAAGTCGGTTTTTTTCTGGATGGGCGCAACAATACTGCATTCTGGGCCGGTGTGGGAGCGGGCGGTTGGACCTTTCAACATCTCTATTGGCTGATCCACTGCCATCGGGGGCAAGCCCCCGATGGCCTCGCCACGGTTCTATAGATGCAACGCATGCCCCAATGCCCGCAAGGCGGCTTCCTGTACGGCTTCGCCCAAAGTCGGATGGGCATGGATGGTGCCCGCCACATCCTCCAGGCGTGAACCCATTTCCAGGCTCAGGCCAAACGCGGTGGACAGTTCCGACACGCCCACGCCCACCGCTTGCCAGCCGACGATCAGATGGTTGTCACGCCGTGCCACCACCCGCACGAAGCCGGCTTTCGACTCCAGGGTCATGGCCCGGCCATTGGCCGCGAACGGGAAACTCGACACGATGCAGTCCAGGCCCGCCGCCTTGGCGTCGTCCGGGGTCTTGCCGACCACCACCAGTTCCGGGTCGGTAAAGCACACCGCCGGGATCGCTGCCGGGTTGAATTCGCGGGGTTGACCGCTGATCAGTTCGGCAACCATTTCGCCCTGGGCCATGGCGCGGTGGGCCAGCATCGGCTCGCCGCTCAGGTCGCCGATGGCGTACACATTGCGCATGCTGGTCTGGCAACGGCTGTCGATCTTGATCGCCGCGCCGTTCATCGCCAGGTTCAGCGCTTCAAGGTTCCAGCCCTGGGTGTTGGGTTTGCGCCCCACCGCCACCAGGACCTGATCGGTCTCCAGCGTCAATGTGTCGCCGTTCGGGTCACGCACGTGCAGACAGTTGTCGGCAAACCCGGTGACGCTGTGCTTGAGGTACAGCTTGACCCCCAGTTGCTTGAGGGATTCGCTGACCGGCTGCGTCAGCTCGGCGTCGTAGGCCGGCAGAATGCGATCCTGGGCCTCGACCACACTGACTTCGGCGCCCAGTTTGCGATAGGCAATCCCCAGCTCCAGGCCGATGTACCCGCCGCCCACCACAATCAGGCGCTTGGGCACACGGGTTGGCGCCAGTGCTTCGGTGGACGAAATGATCGGCCCGCCAATCGGCAGCATCGGCAAGTTGACGCTGGTCGAACCGGTAGCCAGCAGCAGGTGTTCGCAGTGGATGCGCTGGTCGCCGACGTCGACGGTCTTGCCGTCCACCACCTTGGCCCAGCCGTGGATCACCTGCACCTTGTGTTTTTTCAGCAGTGCGGCAACGCCGGTGGTCAGGCGGTCGACGATGGCGTCTTTCCATTCCACGCTTTTGCGGATGTTGAGGGTCGGTACGTCCACATCGATGCCCAGGGGCGAGCCCTGGCTGTGATGCACGGTTTGCTGGAATTGCTCGGCCACATGGATCAAGGCCTTGGACGGAATGCAGCCGATATTCAGGCAGGTGCCGCCCAGCGCCTGGCCTTCCACCAGGATGGTCGGGATGCCCAACTGGCCGGCGCGAATCGCCGCCACATACCCGCCAGGCCCGCCGCCGATGATCAGCAAAGTGGTATTCAAACTCATGACTTACTCCAGGAACAGGCTGGCGGGTTGTTCGAGCAGGCCGCGAATGGCCTGGATGAATTGCGCCGCGTCCATGCCATCGACCACGCGGTGATCGAACGAGCTGGAGAGGTTCATCATCTTGCGCACCACGATCTGGCCCTTGATCACCATGGGCCGTTCGACGATGCGGTTGACGCCCACGATGGCCACTTCCGGCAAATTCAGCACCGGCGTGCTGACGATGCCGCCGAGCGCACCCAGGCTGGTCAAGGTAATGGTCGAACCCGACAGCTCATCGCGACTGGCCTTGCCATTGCGTGCAGCCGTGGCCAGGCGCGCGATTTCCTCCGCGTTGCCCCACAGGCTGCGGGCTTCGGCGTGACGTACCACCGGCACCATCAAGCCCACGTCGCTCTGGGTGGCGACACCCACATGCACGGCGCCAAGGCGGGTGATGACTTGGGCTTCGTCGTCATAACGCGCATTGATCTGCGGGAAATCGCGCAACGCCACGACCATGGCCCGCACAATAAACGGCAACAGGGTCAGCTTGCCGCTTGTGGCGCCGTGTTTCTCATTGAGGTGCACACGCAACTCGTCCAGTGCGGTGACGTCGATCTCTTCCACGTAACTGAAATGCGCGGCGCGGCGGGTGGCGTCCTGCATGCGCTGGGCGATCTTGCGGCGCATGCCGATCACCGGGATCTGCTCTTCGGTATTGCGTTCGGCGTAGGGGTTTGCGGCTGTCGAGGACAGCGCCGCGCCTTGCTGAAGGTAAGCGTCGAGGTCTTCATGCAAGACCCGGCCAGCGGGCCCGGAACCTTGCACCAGACGCAACTGGATACCGGCATCCAACGCATGCTTGCGCACGGCGGGGGAGGCCAGCGGGCGTTCATTGGTTTCGCGGGCCACGGGCGCCGCTGCGGGTTGGATCGCGGGTCTGGCCTCAACCACCGGCGCGGGCCTGGCTTCGACCACAGGCGCAGCCTTCACCGGCTCAGCCACGACCGGCGCGTCCTTGGCGTTACCGGCGCCTTCGACTTCGATGCTGATCAGAATACTGCCCACCGCCATCACTTCACCCGGCTCGCCGCCGAGGGCAATCACTTTGCCGTGCACCGGCGAGGGAATGTCCACCATCGCCTTGTCGGTCATCACATCCGCCAGCACCTGGTCTTCGACGACCATGTCGCCGACCTTCACATGCCATACCGACAATTCAACTTCTGCGATGCCTTCGCCAATGTCCGGCATCTT
>Ga0308161_1000439_pt1 | contig 66927 bp, 71 predicted proteins | sample PhyFR2_FD_201034 | JGI IMG/M metagenome (GOLD analysis project Ga0308161, IMG submission 201034) | Phyllosphere microbial communities from UC Gill Tract Community Farm, Albany, California, United States - DLSLF.R2 | ecosystem: Host-associated > Plants > Phyllosphere > Unclassified | place: USA...
ATATAATTGGGGTGTCGCCAAGCGGTAAGGCACTGGTTTCTGATACCAGCATTCCGGGGTTCGAATCCCTGCACCCCAGCCATACAAAGACAATTTGATTAACACCTATTGGGGTGTCGCCAAGCGGTAAGGCACTGGTTTCTGATACCAGCATTCCGGGGTTCGAATCCCTGCACCCCAGCCAAATTGCACAACATAGCCCGCTTTTGCGGGCTTTGTTGTTTTTGTCGCGTGCGGATTCGCATGCCCGATTCAGGCCCGCCCTGCGGCGAGCCTGAGACCCCGCCTACAATCCCAGCGCGTAACGCAATACCTGCCGTTTCAGTACGCCGGAGTGTTCTGCCGCGATCAGGCCAAGGTTCCGTGCGAACCGCAGCGGCGCAAGCTGGTTGCTGAAGGCGAAGTAGAACAGATCCATCCCTCCCTGCATCAGCATATTGTCTTTACGCCGCTGGCGATGATAGCGCTGCAGTACCCGCTCGGCTGCCCAGTCCTCCGCCGCACCGCGCGCGCTGACCAGCACATCAATCAGGGCATCAACGTCGCGATAGCCCAGATTCACGCCCTGCCCGGCCAGCGGGTTGATGGTATGGGCGGCATCCCCGACCAGCGCCAGCCCCGGCAGGACATACTGCGAAGCATGACGCCGCACCAGCGGGAAACCGCCCGCCGCATGTGCTTTGAAGCGTCCCAGCCGCGCCGGGAAGTGACTGGCAATCTCTTTTTCCAGCTGGGCCAGCGGCATCGCCTGCAACTGGCGGACCCGGGCGGGCGCGTCATACCAGACCAGCGAGGCCCGGTTGCCATACAGTGGCAAAAAGGCGCGCGGTCCCTGAGGCGTAAAGTGCTGCCAGGTGGCGTCGCCCGCCGGGTGTTCGCAGGTGACGCTAATCAGTAAACAGGACTGCGCATAGCTCCAGCCATGAATACCGATACCAGCCATCTGGCGCACCTGCGAGTTTGCTCCGTCCGCTCCCACCACCAGCCGGGTATGCAGAACCACGTTGTCGCTGAGATCCACCCGCCAGCCGCCATTTTCGGGCTGCAGGTTCTCCAGCGTGGTCGGGCAGTAGCAGGTTACGCCCAGCGACTGCATCTCCTCCCACAGCGCCCGCTGCAGCACGCTGTTCTCGACCATAAAGCCCAGCTCCGGCAGCCCCAGCGAGGCCGCATCAAAGCTCACCTGCGCCGTCTGCCACTCCCAGGTTTCCAGTTTACGATAGGGCGCACTGCGCATCGCCTCAACCCGTGACCAGACGTTGAGCTGCTTCAGTAGCCCCACCGACGCGGACCCAATCGCCGAAATTCGCAGATCGGGATCGCTGTCGGGATCGAAAGGCGCAGGTTCGGCGCGTTCAATCACCGCTACGCGAAAATGGTGCTGTGTCAGTCCACAGGCCAGCGCGGCACCGACCATGCCACCGCCGACAATCACTACATCAAACTGATTATCCTGCATTGCTTATGTCCCTCTCTTAAGCCCGACTGCCAGCGCAAACCGGGTCTGAATAGAGCAAAGTGTACCGGAAAACCCGATTGCTGGCAGAAAAGCCCTCAGGCTGGTCACCACAGCATCAAAGCATTACAATATGCGCCCCGCACTTCACTGCACTGAATCAATGGCTAGCGCGATGACAAAAAAACTGCATATCAAAACCTGGGGATGTCAGATGAATGAATATGATTCATCAAAGATGTCTGATCTGCTGAACAGTACGCACGGCTATACGCTGACCGAGGTCCCTGAAGAGGCGGATATTCTGCTGCTCAACACCTGCTCTATTCGTGAGAAAGCGCAGGAGAAGGTGTTTCATCTGCTGGGGCGCTGGAGAAAGCTCAAAGAGCGTAACCCGGATGTGATTATCGGCGTGGGCGGCTGCGTCGCATCACAGGAAGGCGACCATATTCGTCAGCGCGCGCCCTGCGTGGATATCGTGTTTGGTCCGCAGACCCTCCATCGCCTGCCGGAGATGATCAATACCGTGCGCGGCAGCAAAAGCCCGGTGGTGGATATCAGCTTCCCGGAGATCGAAAAATTTGACCGTCTGCCGGAGCCTCGGGCAGAAGGCCCGACCGCCTTTGTCTCGATCATGGAAGGCTGCAACAAATATTGTACGTTCTGCGTGGTGCCTTACACCCGCGGCGAAGAGGTGAGCCGTCCCAGCGACGACATTCTGCTGGAGATCGCGCAGCTGGCGGCGCAGGGTGTACGGGAAGTCAACCTGCTGGGTCAGAACGTCAACGCCTATCGCGGCGCCACCTTCGACGGTGAGATCTGCACCTTCGCTGAGCTGCTGCGCCTGGTTGCCGCCATCGACGGTATCGACCGTATCCGTTTCACCACCAGCCACCCGATTGAATTCACCGATGACATTATCGATGTTTATCGCGATACCCCGGAACTGGTGAGCTTCCTGCATCTGCCGGTACAGAGTGGTTCAGACCGCATTCTGACCCTGATGAAGCGTGCGCACACCGCGCTGGAGTACAAGGCGATTATCCGCAAGCTGCGCGCGGCGCGTCCGGATATTGAGATCAGCTCCGACTTCATCATCGGTTTCCCTGGTGAGACTCAGCAGGATTTCGAGCAGACCATGAAGCTTATTGGCGAGATTAATTTCGACGTCAGCTTCAGCTTTGTTTACTCGGCCCGTCCCGGCACGCCCGCCGCGGATCTGCCGGATGATGTCAGCGAAGAAGAGAAGAAGCAGCGTCTGTGGATCCTGCAGGAGCGGATCAACCAGCAGGCGCAGGCCATCAGTCGCCGTATGCTCGGCACCGTGCAGCGCATTCTGGTGGAAGGCATCTCCCGCAAGAATGTCATGGAAGTCTCCGGCCGCACCGAAAACAACCGCGTGGTCAACTTCGAAGGCTCACCAGAGATGATCGGCCGCTTCGTGGATGTGGAAATCGTCGATGTCTACACCAACTCGCTGCGCGGCAGACTGGTCAGAACCGAAGAGGAGATGGGACTGCGCATGGCACAGAGCCCGGCCTCGGTGATTGCCCGTACCCGCAAAGAAAACGACATCGGCGTCGCCCTCTTCCAGCCATGATGCCCGCTTTACTGTGCGGCAGCGCGCATCGCGTTGCCGCCAATTTCACGCTGCACCACTTGGTTTCCGGACAGGTTGCCCAAATATCTCTCCTTAAGCTTGCGCCCCGGCGTTACGGCATAAATAATTTCGTTATGGTGCATCCGGTTAAGGCCTGCGATGCGTCAGACACATCCCCTAACTGGCCCTGAGGGACCCAAAGGATTCGTTTGAATATCGAAACTCGTGAAATCGCCCTTGAACCGGCTGATAACCGTCGTCTGATGAGCCTGTGCGGGCCGTTTGACGATAATGTGAAACAGCTTGAGCGTCGTCTGGGTATTGAGATCAATCGTCGCGACAACGTCTTTAAGCTGGCAGGACGTGCGCTCAGCGTTAATGCCGCAGCCGATATTCTGAAAACCCTGTATGTCGACACCGCCCCTGTGCGGGGTGAGATCCCGGATATTGAGCCTGACCAGATCCATCTGGCAATCAAAGAGAGCCGGGTGCTGGAGCAGACCGCCGAGAGCGTGCCGGAGTACGGCAAAGCGGTCAACATCAAGACCAAGCGCGGCGTCATCAAGCCCCGTACGCCGAATCAGGCGCAGTACATCGCGAATGTGCTCGACCACGACATCACCTTCGGCGTCGGCCCGGCGGGGACCGGTAAAACCTATCTGGCCGTTGCGGCGGCCGTGGATGCGCTGGAACGCCAGGAGATCCGCCGTATTCTGCTGACCCGTCCTGCGGTAGAAGCGGGCGAAAAGCTCGGCTTCCTGCCGGGCGATCTGAGTCAGAAGGTCGATCCCTATCTGCGTCCGCTCTACGATGCGCTGTTCGAGATGCTGGGCTTTGAGCGGGTCGAAAAGCTGATGGAGCGTAACGTCATCGAAGTGGCACCGCTGGCCTATATGCGTGGCCGTACGCTGAACGATGCGTTCATCATCCTGGATGAGAGCCAGAACACCACCATCGAGCAGATGAAGATGTTCCTGACGCGTATCGGCTTTAACTCCAAAGCGGTTATCACCGGCGACGTCACCCAGATTGACCTGCCGCGTCACGTTAAATCGGGGCTGCGTCACGCCATTGAGGTGCTGGCGGACGTGGAAGAGATCAGCTTCAACTTCTTCCACAGCGAAGACGTGGTGCGTCACCCGGTAGTAGCCCGTATTGTCACCGCCTATGAAGCCTGGGAAGCGGCCGATCAGACCCGCCGTGACCAGCAGGCAGAAGAACGTAAACGCGACGCGCTGGCTGCACAGAGCGCCCCGCAGGAGAGCAAATGAGCGAGGTCATTCTCGACCTGCAGGTTGCCTGTGAAAACAGCGCTGGCCTGCCAGATGAAAGCCAGTTTCACCGCTGGCTGACCGCGGCTGTCACCCCTTTTCAGCCCGACAGTGAAGTGACCGTGCGTCTGGTCGATGAAGCGGAGAGTCATGAACTGAACCTGACTTACCGCGGCAAAGATAAACCGACCAACGTGCTCTCTTTCCCGTTTGAGGCTCCGCCTGGCATTGAACTGCCCCTGCTGGGCGACCTGATCATCTGCCGCCAGGTGGTGGAGCAGGAAGCCGCTGAACAGGGTAAGCCTGTCGACGCTCACTGGGCGCATATGGTGGTGCACGGCACCCTGCATCTGCTGGGTTACGACCACATTGACGACGACGAAGCCGACGAGATGGAAGGGCTGGAGACCGAGATAATGCTTGCTCTCGGTTATCCTGATCCGTACATTTCGGAGAAAGACGACGCCTGAGTGCTGAACGCAGGCTATCCGGCTGTCGGTCCCGGTGACTGACAGCCCCCCTTTCCTCACCAGAGAGATCTTTAAAAACCGCCATGAGCGACGACCATTCTCAAAACAGCGATGCACCCAGTAGTAAAAAGGGATTTTTTTCCCTGTTAATCAACCAGCTTTTTCACGGTGAACCGAAGAACCGTGACGAGCTACTGGAGCTGATCCGCGACTCCAATCACAAAGAGCTGATTGACCAGGACACCCGCGACATGCTCGAAGGGGTACTGGATATTGCGGAGCAGCGTGTGCGTGACATCATGATCCCGCGCTCGCAGATGATCACCCTGAAACGCAATCAGAACCTCGAAGAGTGCCTGGATGTCATCATCGACTCCGCCCACTCCCGCTTCCCGGTGATCAGCGAAGACAAAGATCATGTGGAAGGCATTCTGATGGCGAAAGATCTGCTGCCGTTTATGAGCAGCGAGTCTGAGCCTTTCAGCATCGAAAAAGTGCTGCGTCCCGCCGTCGTGGTGCCGGAAAGTAAGCGTGTCGATCGGATGCTGAAAGAGTTTCGTTCGCAGCGCTACCATATGGCGATCGTGATTGATGAGTTTGGCGGCGTCTCCGGTCTGGTGACGATTGAAGATATCCTGGAGCTGATCGTCGGCGAGATCGAAGATGAGTATGACGATGAAGAAGATCGCGATATCCGTCAGCTCAACCGCCACACCTTCACGGTACGTGCCCTGACCGCCATTGAAGATTTCAATGAGGTGTTCGGCACCCAGTTCAGTGATGATGAGGTCGACACCATTGGTGGTCTGGTCATGCAGGGCTTCGGCCATCTGCCCGCCCGCGGTGAAAGCATCGAGATCGAGGGTTATCAGTTCAAGGTGGCGATGGCGGACAGCCGTCGTATCATCCAGGTTCACGTGACTATTCCGGAAAATTCGCCACAACCTCAACTGGAAGACGAATAAGTCTATGGCTTTAGCCTCACTCTACCCGCGTCAGCGGGTTCGCCTGCTGCTGGCTTTATTAACGGGTGCCGCAGGCACCCTTGCCTTCTCCCCCTACGATTTCTGGCCCGCCGCCCTGCTTTCGCTGTGCGGTTTACAATTGCTCACCCTGAACCGCTCCAGCCCGCAGGCCAGCGCCATCGGCTTTTTCTGGGGCGTGGGACTGTTCGGCAGCGGCATCAACTGGGTCTACGTCAGTGTCGCCACCTTCGGCGGCATGCCCGGACCGGTTAACGTCTTTATCGTGGCGCTGCTGGCGGCTTACCTGGCGGTCTATCCGGCGCTGTTTGCCGGCATCCTGAACCGCCTGTGGCCGCGCACGACGCTGTGGCGTCTGGCGCTGGCGGCACCGGCGCTGTGGCAGATCACTGAGTTTCTGCGCGGCTGGGTGCTGACCGGCTTTCCGTGGCTGCAGTTTGGTTACAGCCAGATCGATGGCCCGCTGAAAGGCCTCGCGCCGCTGGCGGGCGTAGAGACCCTGACGTTTCTGCTGATGGTGGTTGCGGGCCTGCTGGCGTATGCCCTGCAGCAGCGCAATGTCAGAAGTCTGGTTGCCGCCCTGCTGCTGCTGGCGCTGCCGTGGCCGTTACGCTACATCCAGTGGGTTCAGCCGATCCCCGGCCGTGCCGTCGAGGTGGCGCTGGTCCAGGGCAATATCCCGCAGTCGATGAAGTGGGACCCGCAGCAGCTGCTCAATACCCTGCGGATCTACACCGGTCTGAGCCAGCCGCTGATCGGTAAAGCGCCGATGATCATCTGGCCGGAATCGGCGATTACCGATCTGGAGAGCAATCAGCAGCCGTTTCTGCGTTCGCTGGATGATGAACTGCGCGCGGGCGGCAGTTCGCTGGTCACGGGTATCGTTGATTCCCGGCTGGAGCAGAACCGCTACCACGATTACAACACCGTTATCGTGCTGGGCGGCAAGACGCCTTACAACTACTTCAGCGATAACCGTTACCAGAAGAACCATCTGGTGCCGTTTGGCGAATTTGTGCCGCTGGCCGACCTGCTGCGGCCGCTGGCCCCGTTCTTTGATCTGCCGATGTCAGCCTTCAGCCGGGGTAACTACCTCCAGCCGCAGCTTCGCGTCGCGGGTTATAACCTGACCAGCGCCATCTGTTATGAGATCGTGCTGGGTGAGCAGGTCCGGGCCAACTTCCGGCCCGACACCAGTTTCCTGCTGACCGTCTCAAACGATGCCTGGTTTGGCCACTCGATCGGCCCATGGCAGCACTACCAGATGGCGAGAATGCGGGCGCTGGAACTGGGTCGTCCGCTGTTGCGCAGCACCAACAATGGCGTGACGGCGGTGGTGAATGCTCAGGGCGACACCGAGGCGATGCTGCCCCAGTTCACCCGCGACGTGCTGACCAGTAAAGTTACGCCAACCGAGGGGATTACCCCTTATGCGCGCGCGGGCCTCTGGCCGGTGTGGTCACTGACGCTGCTGGCGGCGCTGGTTGCCCTGCTGCGCCGGCGGCGCTAACCGCTCATCCGCGGGGCCGGCTGTGCGATGCAGCCGGCGCTTTACACTCAGACACTGCTCTTTGCATTCCGCGCCTGCTGTGGCGCGGAATGGCTTCTCTTCTGCCCGCACGCCTGACAGCCCTGTTACTGCCCGATGCGTGCCGCGCTTACCGACCCGCCACTTTTACTGATTTCCCGATATTTCCTTCTCCTCCGGCCGCAGACGCTGCTGCCTTTCACCGGCTGCACCGCTTTCTGGCACGATGATTGCTAAATATTTCACTGTTATTCGCTAACGGGCGGATTGCTGGCGCTGACGCCTGAGCGGTTGCACCAAAACAGTCACTTCTGCTGCACCGTTTGCGCGCAGCGTGAAAAAACTGCCTTTTTTTGGTGCGTATCACCTCGCAAAAAAGAAACTTTTTTGTTTCATTGCGTTAACAATCCGTTATGTTAATCACTCATCTGCGGCGACGAAAACCGCAGTATGAGCAGAAGCGCAGCAAAACAGACACAACATCATAATCAGCGCAGGTTATAACCTGTGCCTTTTCCATACTAAGGAGTTGGAACATGCAACTACGCAAAGTGGCATTATCTCTTCTGCTGATCGGCGCAGCGGCGGGAGCGGCCCAGGCGGAAGATCTCAGCGGCACTCTGAAGAAGATCAATGACAATGGCGTCATTGTGGTCGGGCATCGCGAATCATCAGTTCCCTTCTCTTATTATGACAACCAGCAAAAAGTCGTGGGTTATTCGCAGGCTTACTCCAACGCTATCGTGGACGCGATCAAAGCGAAGCTGAACAAGCCTGACCTGCAGGTCAAAATGATCCCAATCACCTCACAAAACCGTATCCCGCTGCTGCAAAACGGCACCTACGATTATGAGTGTGGATCGACCACGAATAACCTTGAGCGCCAGAAACAGGCCGCGTTCTCAGACACCATCTTCGTCATCGGCACCCGTCTGCTGGTTAAGAAAGGTGGCCCGATCAAGGATTTCGCCGACCTGAAAGGCAAGACCGTGGTCGTGACGTCCGGCACCACCTCTGAAGTGCTGCTGCACAAACTGAACGACGAGCAGAAAATGGATATGCGCATTATCAGCGCAAAAGATCACGGTGACTCTTTCCGTACGCTGGAAACCGGTCGTGCCGTGGCCTTTATGATGGATGATGCCCTGCTGGCTGGCGAACGCGCCAAAGCCAAAAAACCGGACAACTGGGAGATCTTAGGCACGCCACAGTCGAAAGAAGCTTACGGCTGTATGCTGCGCAAAGACGATCCGCAGTTCAAAGCCCTGGTGGATGAAACCATCGCGAAAGCCCAGACCTCCGGTCAGGCTGAAAAATGGTTCGATACCTGGTTCAAGCAGCCGATTCCACCGAAAAACCTGAACATGAACTTTGAACTGTCTGACGACATGAAAGCCCTGTTCAAAACGCCGAACGACAAGGCACTGAATTAACAAAAAAAATACCCAATGAATTTCAGATTGCCTTAAGGCAGGCGCATCACTCCCGTCGCGTGACCCAGGTCAGGGCGGCGGATACGTGCACCGGGCCAGACGCAGCCTGAAAGACAACGGGTATAACAAGGGCGGCCTGGCTGCCCTCTCGATTGCTGAAACCGCGGCATGGACAGACAGACTGATTCGGGTCGTTCCCCTGAATCAGGCAATAAAACGCCGTTCATCAATCTTCAGGGTAGCTTAGCTACCCTTTTTTTCCGGAGCTCGTTATGGGTATCGATTGGAACTGGGGCATTTTCCTCGAACAGGCCCCGTTCGGTAATACGACCTACCTTGGCTGGCTGTGGTCCGGTTTTCAGGTGACTATTGCGGTCTCCTGCTGTGCCTGGATTATCGCCTTCTGCGTAGGTTCATTTTTCGGCATTCTGCGCACGGTGCCGAATCGCCTGCTTTCCACCCTTGGCACCTGCTATGTGGAACTGTTTCGTAACATCCCGCTGATCGTCCAGTTCTTCTTCTGGTATCTGGTCGCACCCGAACTGGTGGGCGAAAAGCTGGGCATGTGGTTTAAGTCTGAGCTGGACCCGAATATTCAGTTCTTCCTCTCCTCGATGATCTGTCTGGGTCTGTTTACCGCCGCCCGCGTCTGCGAGCAGGTACGCGCCGCCATTCAGTCACTGCCGACGGGACAGAAGAATGCGGGGCTGGCGATGGGCTTAACCCTGCCACAGACCTATCGCTATGTGCTGCTGCCGAATGCCTATCGCGTGATTGTGCCGCCGATGACATCGGAGATGCTCAACCTGGTGAAAAACTCCGCGATCGCCTCCACCATCGGTCTGGTCGATATGGCGGCGCAGGCGGGCAAACTGCTCGACTACTCTGCGCACGCCTATGAATCCTTTACTGCCATTACGCTGGCCTATATCGCCATCAACCTGGTGATTATGTTCTTGATGAGTCTGGTCGAACGCAAAGTCCGGCTGCCAGGCAATGCGGGAGGCAAGTAATGTACGAGTTTGACTGGAGTTCCATTGTACCCAGCATGCCCTATCTGCTTAACGGCCTGGTGATCACCTTTAAGATCACCCTGACCGCCGTGGTGTTCGGCATTCTGTGGGGCACCCTGCTGGCGGTGATGCGTCTGTCGAGCATTAAGCCCGTCAGCTGGTTCGCTAAAATTTATGTCAACCTGTTCCGCTCGGTGCCGCTGGTCATGGTGCTGCTGTGGTTCTATCTGGTGGTGCCGAGCTTCCTGCAGCAGGTGCTGGGGCTGTCGCCAAAGACCGATATCCGCCTGATTTCCGCCATGGTCGCCTTCTCGCTGTTTGAAGCGGCCTACTACTCGGAGATTATCCGTGCGGGCATCATCAGTATCTCGCGCGGTCAGGGCAACGCGGCGCTGGCGCTGGGCATGACCCCCTGGCAGTCGATGCGGCTGATCATTCTGCCGCAGGCGTTCCGCGCCATGGTTCCGCTGTTACTGACTCAGGGTATCGTGCTGTTCCAGGATACCTCGCTGGTCTATGTCTTAAGCCTGGCGGACTTCTTCCGCACCGCGTCCACCATCGGTGAGCGCGACGGAACCCAGGTTGAAATGGTTCTGTTTGCAGGTCTGGTCTACTTCGTTATCAGCCTGAGCGCCTCGTTGCTGGTCAGCTATCTCAAAAGAAAAAGGACGGTTTAAATGATTAGCCTGAAAAACGTTTCTAAGTGGTATGGTCACTTTCAGGTGCTGACCGACTGCTCAACCGATGTCAAAACCGGTGAAGTGGTGGTGGTGTGCGGACCGTCCGGTTCCGGTAAATCGACGCTGATTAAAACGGTGAACGGCCTTGAGCCGATTCAGCAGGGTGTGATCGCCGTCAACGGCACCGAGGTGAACAACAAAAAAACCAATCTGGCGCAGCTTCGCAGCCAGGTTGGCATGGTTTTCCAGCACTTCGAGCTGTTCCCGCATCTGAGCATCATCAATAACCTGGTGCTGGCGCAGGTAAAAGTGCTGAAGCGCGACAAGGCGGCGGCCCGCGAAAAAGGGCTGAAACTGCTGAAGCGCGTGGGTCTGGCGGCGCATGCGGAGAAGTTCCCCGGCCAGCTTTCCGGTGGTCAGCAGCAGCGCGTGGCGATTGCGCGGGCGCTCTGCATGGATCCCATCGCGATGCTGTTTGATGAGCCGACTTCGGCGCTGGACCCGGAGATGATCAACGAAGTGCTGGATGTCATGGTTGAGCTGGCCCAGGAGGGCATGACGATGATGGTGGTAACGCATGAGATGGGCTTTGCCCGCAAAGTGGCTAACCGCGTCATTTTCATGGATGAGGGGAAAATTATCGAAGACACCAACAAGGATGACTTCTTTAATAACCCGCAGTCTGACCGCGCGAAAGAGTTCCTCGCTAAAATCCTGCACTAATCTGCGTAACCGGCGGGTCACACAGCGTGACCCGCTTCCTTTCATTCACGCAATCCTGTCAGGGCTCAAATGGCTGACGCTGGAACTGATCGTGGCCGCACTCCGGGCAGCGCGACAGGGTTTCAGGCGTGTAAATAGCGCGGGTAAACTGACACTTTTCACACACCAGATTGCCCAGCCCTACCACTTCTCCGCTCTGATACACCCCGTGGTGATGCAGATCCTGAAAGACCTCGCGCCACTCCAGCTGACTTTTATCGGTGATATCCGCCAGCTCTTTCCAGACACTCTCGCGGATAATGCGCATAAACAGCGAATCCGCCAGCGGCTCTTCGACATCGGTATAACTGCGTGCAAACTCCCCCAGATCGCGGCGTACGGAACTCAGCGCCTGATCAATCTCCGCTTCCGTTAACGTTTCGCGCGCCATCAGCTGCTGTCGCCGTCCGGCAATCAGTTCATCAAGGTTACGATCGCCCTGACGAAGACGCTCGGTCAACACGGCTAACGACTCGCGATATTCCTGAGCCACTTTATTCATTTTATTCTCCTTTATGCAGACCCTCGCTGAAGTAAGTTTAGTCGCAATGTGGCTGTTGCCGTGTCGTCTGTACAGTGAATTACAAAAGAGTGAGAGCGCTGACGCTTTCCGCAGAAATCGTCGCCGCCAAAGTGGGAAGTGTTGTTGAGATGCGGCCTTATGGGTATGCTATGCGGATCTTAGAGCCAGAAAAATGTTATTCACAAAGGACCACAGGCAGCCATGCAAGAGCAATACCGCCCGGAAGAGATTGAATCCCGTGTGCAGCAGCACTGGGATGAAAACGAAACGTTTAAAGTGACTGAGCAGGAAGGGAAAGAGAAGTACTACTGCCTCTCCATGCTGCCCTATCCTTCTGGCCGCCTGCACATGGGCCACGTTCGTAACTACACCATCGGCGACGTAATCGCGCGTTATCAGCGCATGCTCGGCAAAAACGTCCTCCAGCCTATCGGCTGGGATGCTTTCGGCCTGCCTGCAGAGGGCGCGGCGGTTAAAAATAACACTGCTCCGGCTCCGTGGACCTACGACAACATCGCCTATATGAAGAACCAGCTCAAGCTGCTGGGCTTTGGCTATGACTGGAATCGTGAACTCGCGACCTGCCAGCCAGAATACTATCGCTGGGAACAGTGGTTCTTTGCCAGACTGTATGAAAAAGGCCTGGTTTATAAAAAGACCTCCGCCGTGAACTGGTGCCCGAACGATCAGACGGTGCTGGCGAACGAGCAGGTCATCGATGGCTGCTGCTGGCGCTGCGACAGCAAAGTTGAGCGCAAAGAGATCCCGCAGTGGTTTATCAAAATCACCGATTACGCGGAAGAGCTGCTGAACGATCTGGATACGCTGGAAGAGTGGCCTGAACAGGTCAAAACCATGCAGCGTAACTGGATCGGCCGCTCCGAAGGCGTTGAGATCACCTTCGACGTCACCAACAGCGAAGAGCAGGTCACCGTCTACACCACCCGTCCGGACACCTTTATCGGTGCGACCTATGTGGCCGTGGCTGCCGGTCATCCGCTGGCTACCCAGGCGTCGGTGAACAACCCTGCGCTGGCTGACTTTATCGCTGAATGCCGCAATACCAAAGTGGCCGAAGCCGATATGGCCACCATGGAGAAGAAAGGCATGGCGACCGGTCTGGCGGTGACGCATCCGCTGACCGGCGAACAGCTCCCGGTCTGGGTGGCTAACTTTGTGCTGATGGAATATGGCACCGGCGCCGTGATGGCCGTTCCGGCGCACGACCAGCGCGACTGGGAGTTCGCCACCAAATATGATCTGCCGATTAAGCCGGTCGTCCTCAATCTGGATGGCTCTATTCCTGACGTCAGCGCCGCGGCGATGACCGACAAAGGTGCGCTGTTCAACTCCGGTGAATTCAACGGACTGGATCATGCGGCAGGTTTCAACGCCATTGCGGACTCGCTGGCCGCCAAAGGCGTGGGCGTACGCAAAGTTAACTATCGCCTGCGCGACTGGGGTGTCTCCCGTCAGCGCTACTGGGGTGCCCCTATCCCGATGGTGACGCTGGAAGATGGCACCGTGATGCCGGCACCGGACGATCAGCTGCCGGTGATCCTGCCGGAAGATGTGGTGATGGACGGCATTACCAGCCCGATCAAAGCCGATCCGGAGTGGGCGAAGACCACGGTCAACGGTCAGCCTGCGCTGCGCGAAACTGACACCTTCGACACCTTTATGGAGTCCTCCTGGTACTACGCGCGTTATACCTGCGCCAGTTATAAAGAGGGCATGCTGGATCCGGCTGCGGCCAACTACTGGCTGCCGGTCGATCAGTATGTCGGCGGGATCGAACACGCCATCATGCACCTGATGTACTTCCGCTTCTTCCACAAGCTGCTGCGTGACGCGGGCCTGGTGAACTCTGATGAGCCGGCTAAACGTCTGCTGTGTCAGGGCATGGTGCTGGCTGATGCCTTCTACTACTCTGGCGCCAACGGCGAACGCAACTGGGTATCACCGGTTGACGTAGAGGTTGAGCGCGACGAGAAAGGCCGCATTGTCAAAGCGACCGACAAACAGGGCCGCGAAGTGGTGTATGCGGGCATGAGCAAAATGTCGAAGTCGAAAAACAACGGCATCGACCCGCAGCTGATGGTTGAGCGTTACGGCGCGGACACCGTGCGTCTGTTCATGATGTTCGCATCACCGGCGGATATGACGCTGGAGTGGCAGGAATCAGGCGTTGAAGGGGCGAACCGCTTCCTGAAACGTGTCTGGAAACTGATCTACGAACACACCCAGCAGGGTGCGACCGTGGCGCTGGATGTGAACAGCCTGAACGACGAGCAGAAATCGCTGCGTCGCGATCTGCACAAAACCATCGCCAAGGTGGCGGATGACATTGGTCGTCGTCAGACCTTCAACACCGCGATTGCGGCGATCATGGAGCTGATGAACAAACTGACCCGCGCGCCGCAGGAGAGCGAACAGGATCGCGCCCTGATGCAGGAAGCGCTGCTGGCGGTCGTGCGTCTGCTCTATCCGTTTACCCCACACGCCTGCTATGTTCTGTGGCAGACGCTGGGCGGTGAAGGCACCATCGACGACGCGAGCTGGCCGGTTGCGGATGAAGCCGCTATGGTTGAAGATTCACTGCTGGTCGTGGTGCAGGTGAACGGCAAAGTGCGCGGCAAGATTACCGTACCAGCCGATGCCACGCAGGAACAGGTTCAGGCACGCGCTGCCCAGGAGCATCTGGTGGCGAAGTATCTGGACGGCGTGACTATCCGTAAAGTCATTTATGTACCGGGCAAACTGCTTAACCTGGTCGTAGGTTAAGTTCAGGAGGAACTGTGCGACATCCGATTATCAGGCTGTTTGTCATGCTGGCGGTGGTGATCACCGCCGGCTGTGGTTTTCATCCGCGCGGCACCACGCAGGTGCCCAGCGAACTGAAGACGCTGATTGTTTCATCCGGCGATCCCTATGGTCCGCTGGCGCGCACGGTACGTCAGCAGCTGCGTATCAACAATGTCACCATTGTTGAGGACAGCAAGCAGAATCGCACCGATATTCCGACGCTGCGTCTGGGCCCTGAGGCGCAGGGACGAAACACCGCCTCGGTCTTTATCAGCGGCACCTCTGCGGAGTACCAGATGGTCATGACCCTGACGGCGCAGGTTCTGCTGCCGGGCAAAGGCCTCTACCCTATCAGCACCACGGTTTATCGCTCGTTCTTCGATAACCCGAACGCGGCGCTGGCGAAAGATGCCGAGCAGGATCTCATCGCGCAGGAGATGCGTCAGCGTGCTGCCGAACAGCTGGTCCGTAAGCTGCTGACGGTGCATGCCGCGCAGATGAACAGCAAAGAGACCTTACCGGCTTCCGTGATTCCGGTGCCGGGTCAGCGTTCGCAGGAAGCGCCGTCGTCCTCGGCTACCAGCCTGCAATGATCAGGATTTATCCTGAGCAACTCAGCGCGCAGCTCCGTGAGGGGCTGCGCGCCTGTTATTTGTTAGCGGGCAATGAACCGCTGCTGTTGCAGGAAAGTTCAGATGCGATCCGCAGCGCTGCCACCGCGCAGGGCTTCGAAGAGCATTTCGGTTTTACGCTGGACGCCCAGACCGACTGGGAGAGCCTGTTCGTCAGCTGCCAGTCCCTGAGCCTGTTTGCCCAGCGTCAGACCATGACGCTGCAGTTCCCCGATAATGGCCCCAACGCCGCGATGGCCGAGCAGCTGGTAAAGCTTGCTCAGCTGCTGCACGCCGATATTCTGCTGATCTGCCGGATGCCAAAACTCACCAAAGCGCAGGAGAACAGCGCCTGGTTCAAAGCGTTGTCCGCCTCCGCGGTGCTGGTGCCCTGCCAGACGCCGGACCAGGCGCAACTGCCGCGCTGGGTCGCTAATCGCGCTAAGGCTCAGAAACTGTCGGTGGATGATGCGGCTATCCAGCTGCTGTGTTACTGCTATGAAGGCAATCTGCTGGCACTGGCGCAGGCGCTGGAGCGGCTTTCACTGCAGTGGCCCGACGGCAAACTGACCCTGCCCCGGGTGGAAGAGGCGGTCAGCGATGCGGCGCACTTCACGCCGTTCCACTGGGTCGATGCCCTTCTGGCGGGCAAGAGCCGTCGCGCCCTGCATATCCTGCATCAGCTGGAAAAAGAGGAGAGCGAAGTCGTGATTCTGCTGCGCACGCTGCAGCGTGATCTGCTGACGCTGCTGCATCTGCAGCGCCATCAGCATGAACAGCCGCTGCGCACGCTGATGGATCAGCAGCGTATCTGGCAGAACCGCCGTACGCTGTTTACCGATGCCCTGCAGCGACTGGAGGGGACGCGCCTGCAACGGGCTATCCATCTGCTGAGTCAGATTGAGATCACCCTGAAGCAGGATTATGGCCAGTCGGTCTGGCCGCAGTTACAGACCCTGACGCTGCTGCTCAGCAGCCGTGCTTTCCCGACGAGCTTCGCCCATGTCTGAGCTACACGCGCTGTTTGGCGGCACCTTCGATCCCATCCATTTTGGTCATCTGCGTCCGGTCGAGGCGCTGGCTCAGCAGACCGGCCTGCAGCGCGTGACGCTGCTGCCCAACAACGTGCCGCCGCACCGGCCACAGCCGGAAGCGACGGCGGCGCAGCGGGTGGCGATGCTGCGCTGCGCAATCCGTGACCTGCCCCTGTTTGACGTCGACACCCGCGAGCTGCAGCGCGACACCCCCTCCTGGACGGTAACGACGCTGGAGAGCTGGCGCGCGGAGCGCGGTGCCACACAGCCCCTGGGATTTATCATCGGTCAGGATTCGCTGCTGAGCCTGGCAAAATGGCATCGCTGGCAGGATCTGCTGTCACTCTGCCATCTGCTGGTCTGCCAGCGTCCCGGCTACGCGACCCGGTTCGACACGCCAGCGATGCAGCACTGGCTGGATCGCCATGTCACCCGCGATATCCGGCAGCTGCACGAACAACCCGCGGGCCATATCTGGCTGGCGGACACCCCACTCTATGATATTTCGGCGACCGAAATTCGCCGCCGTCGCCATCAGAACCAGCCCTGCGGCGATCTGCTGCCGGCGTCGGTTATCGATTATATCGACCGCGAAGGCTTATATCGCGACTGATCCAGGCATGCTATACTGCGCCGCTTAATTTTTTGGCTGCACTCTCCGGGCTTACAGCCGGCTCGTTACTACCAGATTTCAAGGGGAACCTTTTGCAAGGTAAAGCACTCCAAGAGTTCGTTATTGATAAGATTGATGATCTCAAAGGCCAGGACATTGTCACCATCGACGTTCAGGGCAAATCCAGCATCACCGACTTCATGATCATCTGCACCGGAACCTCGACGCGTCATGTGACCTCTATCGCAGAACACGTTGAGCAGGAATCCCGTTTAGCGGGCCTGATGCCACTGGGTATCGAAGGCAAAAGCGCGGCAGACTGGGTGGTGGTCGATCTCGGTGATGTGATCGTGCATGTGATGCAGGAAGAGAGTCGCCAGCTGTATGAGCTGGAAAAACTCTGGAGCTAATCGGTGAAACTGCAACTTGTTGCCGTCGGCACAAAAATGCCCGACTGGGTGCAGACCGGTTTCATGGAGTATCTGCGCCGCTTCCCGAAAGATATGCCGCTTGAGCTGACCGAAGTGACCGCGGGAAAACGCGGTAAAAATGCCGACATCAGACGCATTCTTGAAAAAGAGGGCGAAGCGATGCTGGCGGCGGTCGGCAAAGGCAATCGCATCGTGACGCTGGATATTCCCGGACATCCGTGGGAAACCCCGCAGCTGGCGCAGCAGCTTGAGCGCTGGAAGCTGGATGGTCGCGATGTCAGCCTGCTGATTGGCGGGCCTGAAGGCCTGGCCCCTGCCTGCAAAGCCGCGGCAGAGCAGAGCTGGTCGCTGTCAGCATTGACGTTGCCCCATCCGCTGGTGCGCGTGCTGGTAGCGGAAAGTCTCTATCGCGCCTGGAGTGTGACGACAAATCATCCTTATCATCGTGAATGACCGATCAGCCCACTTCAGACATGACAAGTAGCGGATGAAATTACAAAGCAACGCCTTTCGCGATTACAGCGCCGAACAGAAACTCTTTGTCCGTCGGGCGTTTATCGCCTTCGTCGGCATCTTACTGCTCTCTTCAATCCTGGTGGTTAACCTTTACCATCTGCAGATCCTTCGCTTTGATGATTACAGCACCCGCTCCAACCAGAACCGCATCAAACTGGTGCCTGTCGCGCCCAGTCGCGGCATTATCTACGATCGTACCGGCACGCCGCTGGCGCTGAACCGCACCATCTATCGGGCCGAGCTGGTTCCGCAAAAAGTCGATAACCTGCAGGAGACGCTGGAAAATCTGCGACCGATTCTGGAGCTGACGGATGATGACCTCGAGAATTTCCAGAAAGAGCGCAAACGTGCGCCGCGCTTTACCTCGATCCCGATCAAGACGGGTCTGAATGAGGTTCAGGTGGCGCGCTTTGCGGTGAATCAGTACCGCTTTCCCGGCGTGGAAGTCAGAGGCTATCAGCGCCGCTACTACCCTTATGGCGCTACGCTGACCCACGTTGTCGGCTACGTCTCCAAGATTAACGACCGCGACGTGGCCCGCCTCGACAAAGAGGGCAAGATGGCCAACTATGCCGATACCCACGATATCGGCAAGCTCGGGATCGAAGCCTATTATGAGGATTTGCTGCACGGCAAAACCGGCTTTGAAGAGGTAGAGGTCAACAACCGGGGTCGGGTGATCCGTCAGCTGCACGAGGAGTCGCCGCAGGCTGGCCGCGACATCTATCTGACTATCGACCTGAAACTGCAGCAGTATATCGAGACGCTGCTGGCGGGCAGTCGCGCGGCTGTGGTCGTCAGCGATCCGCGCACCGGTGAAATCCTCGCGATGGTTTCCACGCCCAGCTACGATGCCAACTTATTTGTTGATGGCATCTCCAGTAAGGATTACCGCGGCCTGCTGGAAGATGAAAACCGTCCGCTCTATAACCGTGCGATTCAGGCCGCCTACCCGCCCGCCTCGACGGTGAAACCTTATGTGGCCGTCTCCGCCATGAGTGCAGGCGTCATTAACCGCAATACCAGCCTGTTCGATCCCGGCTGGTGGCAGTTACCCGGCTCCGAAAAACGGTTCCGCGACTGGAAGAAATGGGGCCACGGCCGTCTGAACGTCACCAAGGCGCTCGAAGAGTCCGCCGATACCTTCTTCTATCAGGTCGCCTATGACATGGGTATCGACCGCCTGTCCGAGTGGATGAATAAATTCGGCTACGGCAGCCGCACCGGCATCGACCTGCCGCAGGAGAGCGCCGGTAACATGCCGACACGCGACTGGAAGATGAGACGCTTTAAAAAGCCGTGGTATCAGGGTGATACCATTCCGGTGGGGATCGGCCAGGGTTACTGGACAGCCACCCCGCTGCAGATGAACAAAGCGATGATGATTCTGATCAATGACGGCGTGGTCAAAGTGCCGCACATGCTGCGGGCGACCCGCGAAGGCCGCACCCTGGTGCCCTATCGCCAGCCGCCTGAAGCGCCGATCGGCGATATCCACTCTGGCTTCTGGGAAATCGCCAAAGATGGCATGTATGGCGTGGCGAACCGGCCCAACGGTACCGCGCACAAGAGTTTTGCTGATGCGCCCTATAAAATCGCCGCCAAGTCCGGTACGGCGCAGGTCTTTGGCCTGAAAGAGAACGAAACCTATAACGCGCACAGGATTGCTGAACGATTACGCGACCATAAACTGATGACCGCGTTTGCCCCCTTTGATAAGCCTCGGGTCGCCGTGACCATTATCCTGGAAAACGGTGGCGCCGGTCCGGCTGTCGGCACCGTGATGCGCCAGATTCTGGATCACATCATGCTGGGTGATAACAATACAGTCCTGCCGGACGCAGCACCTGTGCCGCCCGGTTATGAAGGTGAATAAACATGTCGATGCAAGATAGTCCGCAGAAACGATCGATCTGGATGCGCATCCACATCGATCCGCTGTTTATGCTGATCATTCTCGGCCTGCTGACCTACAGCGCCGTGGTGATCTGGAGTGCCAGTGGTCAGGACCCTGGCATGATGGAGCGTAAGCTGGGCCAGATCGCGATGGGTCTGGTGATCATGATTGTGCTGGCGCAGGTGCCACCACGCGTCTACGAAGGCTGGGCGCCCTATCTCTATATCGTCTGCGTCATCCTGCTGGTGGCGGTCGATGCCTTCGGGCAGATCAGTAAAGGTGCGCAGCGCTGGCTGGATCTCGGCTTTGTCCGTTTCCAGCCCTCGGAAATCGCCAAGATTGCGGTGCCGCTGATGGTGGCACGCTTTATTAACCGTGACGTCTGCCCGCCGACGCTGAAAAACACCGGCATTGCGCTGCTGCTGATCTTTGTCCCTACCCTGCTGGTCGCCGCTCAGCCCGATCTCGGCACCTCGATTCTGGTGGCCGCCTCCGGTCTGTTTGTGCTCTTCCTCTCCGGCATGAGCTGGAAACTGATCGGCGTAGCGGTGCTGCTGGTTGCGGCCTTTATCCCGATCCTGTGGTTCTTCCTGATGCACGATTATCAGCGCGACCGCGTGATGATGCTGCTCGATCCGGAAACCGACCCGCTGGGCGCCGGGTATCACATCATCCAGTCGAAAATCGCCATCGGCTCGGGCGGACTGCGCGGCAAAGGCTGGCTGCAGGGCACCCAGTCCCAGCTGGAGTTTTTACCGGAACGTCACACCGACTTTATCTTCGCGGTTCTGGCCGAAGAGTTAGGTCTGGTGGGGGTCCTGTTGCTGCTGCTGCTTTATCTGCTGCTGATTATGCGCGGACTGGTGGTGGCGGCCCGCGCGCAGACCACCTTTGGCCGGGTCATGGCCGGGGGTTTGATGCTGATTTTATTCGTTTATGTTTTCGTTAACATTGGCATGGTTAGTGGTATCTTACCGGTGGTTGGCGTACCGCTGCCGCTGGTCAGTTATGGCGGCTCCGCGCTGATCGTGCTTATGGCGGGATTTGGCATTGTGATGTCGATCCACACTCACCGAAAAATGTTATCTAAAAGTGTCTAAGAGGCTGCAGATGCGTAAGGAATGGCTTGGCGTTGCACTGGCATCACTGGTTCTGGCGGCCTGTACCACGCCGGAACCCCAAAATACGGCGCCGCCGCAACCGGCTTACAATGGACCGGTCGTGGAGATCCCAGGCGTTGAGCCACGTTATGAGCCGGTCAATCCGGGCACCAGCCAGGATTACAGCGTAAACGGCAAAAATTACCGCATCATCAAGGATCCGTCGAACTACAGCGAAATCGGCATCGCCGCCTGGTACGGTGAAGAGGCGCAGGGCAACCGCACCGCCACCGGCGAAGCCTACGATCCCGATGCGCTGACCGCCGCTCACCCTACTCTGCCGCTGCCGAGTTATGTGCGGGTCACGAACATGGCGAACGGTCGTCAGATTGTGGTGCGCGTCAACGATCGCGGCCCCTATACGCCGGGCCGCATTATCGACCTGTCGCGGGCAGCGGGTGACCGTCTGAACATTTCCAACAATTCGCGCGTGCGGGTCGACTACATCAGCGTCGCGCCGGACGGCACGCTCTCCGGCCCCGGCACCATCGGCACCGTGGTCGCCAAACAGAGCTACTCGCTGCCGGCACGTCCGGACCTGAGCGGCGGTAACGTGATGAACGGCGGCAGCGCGGCTAACGCTGAGCCACCGGCGCAGAATGTCGATGCCATCAGCAACAGCACGCTGCAGAGCAGTGACAACATGGGTGCCCCGGTTCAGAGCAGCGGCTTCCTTGGCGCGCCTCAGCCCTTAGCGAATGGCGTGCTGGAAGGCAGTGAACCGCCTGCTGCGGTCCCTGCCGCCGTAGCCGCACCGGCGGCGGCCTCTGCCGCCAGCAGTGCGCCCGCCGCCAGCCGCGGTGAAGCCGCAGGCTATGTGGTTCAGGTGGGTGCGCTGAACGATCCGGCCCGCGCGCGTCAGATGATGAAAAGCCTGAGCCAGCGTTATGGCGTGCCCGGCAAGGTCGAAGAGGCAGGCAACAATGTCTATCGCGTCCAGCTCGGCGGCTATGCTTCCCGCGCCGAAGCGGCAGCCCTGCAACAGCGCCTGAGCAGTGAGGGGCAGACAGCCTCATTTATTACTAATACGCGTCGCTGAATCGTTAATCAGACCGCTGCACGTTACGTCTGCTAACAACCCAATCATCACGCCCGGTGCCAGATGAACTGGCATTGGGTATGATGAGTGACATTTTTAACCTTAAACTCACGGATGTTGTAGTCCTACACATGAACACGCTGAAATCATCTCGTTTGCTGAAACGCCTGACAGTGGGATCACTGATCGCCTTCTCTCTCAGCCATGCTGCTATTGCTGATGACGTCAATCTCAAGACCATGATTCCGGGCGTACCGGACATTGATGCCGAAGCGTATGTCCTTATCGACTACAACTCGGGCAAAGTGCTGGCTGAGAAAAATGCCGATGCGCGCCGCGATCCTGCCAGTCTGACCAAGATGATGACCAGCTATGTCATTGGCCAGGCCGTGAAAGCGGGCAAAATTCATCAGGACGATATGGTCACCGTCGGCCCGGATGCCTGGGCGACCGGTAACCCGGTGTTCAAGGGGTCCTCCCTGATGTTCCTGAAGCCAGGCGACCGCGTACCGGTTTCTCAGCTGACCCGTGGGATCGTGCTGCAGTCCGGTAACGACGCCTGTGTTGCCATGGCGGACTACGTTGCCGGCAGCCAGGATGCGTTCGTTAACCTGATGAACAACTACGTGAAAGCGATCGGCCTGCAGAATACCCACTTCGGCACCGTACACGGTCTGGACGCCGAAGGGCAGTACAGCTCCGCGCGCGACATGGCGCTGATCGGTCAGGCACTGATCCGAGACGTGCCGGATGAGTACGCCATCTACAAAGAGAAGGAATTTACCTTCAACAATATCCGTCAGATGAACCGTAATGGTCTGCTGTGGGATACCAACCTGAACGTAGACGGCATCAAAACCGGTCACACCAACTCCGCAGGTTATAACCTGGTGGCGTCGGCGACCGAAGGCCAGATGCGCCTGATTTCTGCTGTAATGGGCGGCCATACTTTTAAAGGTCGTGAAACCGAGAGCAAGAAACTGCTTACCTGGGGCTTCCGTTTCTTCGAAACCGTTGCGCCACTGAAAGCGGGCAAAGAGTTTGCCTCTGAGCCGGTCTGGTTCGGCGATAACGACCGTGTGCAGCTGGGTGTGGAAAAAGATGCTTACCTGACCATCCCGCGTGGCCGGATGAAAGATCTGAAAGCCAGCTATGTGCTGACCAACACGGAGCTGCATGCGCCGCTGAAGAAAAATCAGGTCGTCGGCAGCATCAACTTCCAGCTGGATGGCAAGACTATCGAACAGCGTCCGCTGGTGGTGCTGAACGAAGTGTCGGAAGGCGGCTTCTTTGGCCGTATCGTGGATTACATCAAGCTGATGTTCCACCACTGGTTCGGTTAAGCCTGGCGGGTGATTGAAAAATCACCCCTTCGCCCCCATTACCAGATATTATGATGCTCCCGCTCAGGCGGGAGCCTGTTTTTTATGCACCGGAGTAAATATGAAAACCAAACTGAATGAACTGCTCGAATTTCCTACCCCCTTTACCTATAAAGTGATGGGTCTGGCGCAACCGGAGCTGGTTGATCAAGTGGTTGAAGTGGTGCAACGTCATGCGCCCGGCGACTACAGCCCTGAAGTCAAGCCGAGCAGCAAAGGCAACTATCACTCCGTCAATATCACTATCACCGCCACCCATATCGAACAGGTTGAACGCCTGTATGAAGAGCTGGGTAAAATCGACATTGTGCGGATGGTTCTGTAATTGACGGGTCGGCAAGACGCCTCTGCCTGACGCTTTGCCGGCATTCTCCTCAGCGTATCGCCTTTAACGGACTCTCGTTTTGTCATCTGAAACTCTTCTCGTCCGCCAGTCAGGTCTGTGCGACTGGCAAAGCGCCTCCGACGCCATGCATGCCTACACGGACCAGCGCGACGAACACAGTCGCGATGAAATCTGGCTGGTCGAACACCCTCCGGTCTTCACCCAGGGCCAGGCGGGGAAAGCAGAGCACTTGCTGATGCCGGGTGACATTCCGGTGGTGCAGAGTGACCGTGGCGGCCAGGTCACCTATCACGGCCCTGGCCAGCAGGTGATGTACGTCCTGATCGACGTGAAACGCCGGAAGCTCGGCGTGCGTCAGCTGGTGACCATTCTGGAAGAGACGGTCATCGCCACCCTGGCCGATTTCGGTGTCAGCGCCCGGGCGCGGGCCGATGCACCCGGCGTCTATGTCGGCGATGAGAAGATCTGCTCCCTGGGCTTGCGTATCCGCAAAGGCTGCTCGTTTCACGGTCTGGCGCTGAATGTGGCGATGGATCTGGCGCCCTTCCTGCGCATTAATCCCTGTGGCTATGCCGGAATGAGCATGACCCAGCTGAAACATTTTCAGCCTGGCGTCACCCCAGCCCAGGTTCAGGCACCGCTGGTCAGCGCCTTCGCGCGGCTGGCAGGTTATGAAAATGTTGAATGGGTAGCCGGCGATTTGCCTGTTAAGCCTTAACGCAGCGTGCGGATTTACAAATATGTAACTTATCTGCGCTGACGGTGGCTGCTTCGCAGGCGATGAGATGATATAATTTTTGCACTTTTTTCAAATAAAGTTGAAAGCCCCCTTCCCGGTTTGAGTGGGAAAGCTTTCAAATCGCAATCCGACCGGAACCTGCTGATTTATGAGTAAACCAATTCAGATGGAACGCGGCGTCAAATATCGTGACGCAGACAAAATGGCGCTGATCCCGGTGAAAACCGTGGCTGTTGAACGGCAGGAGATGTTGCGTAAGCCGGAATGGATGAAAATCAAGCTGCCGGCCGACTCCAGTCGCATTCAGGGCATCAAAGCCGCAATGCGTAAAAACGGGCTGCACTCGGTCTGTGAAGAGGCCTCCTGCCCAAACCTCGCAGAATGCTTCAACCACGGCACCGCGACGTTTATGATCCTCGGCGCCATCTGTACCCGCCGCTGCCCGTTCTGCGACGTGGCCCACGGTCGCCCTAACGCGCCGGATGCCAATGAACCTGCGAAGCTGGCACAGACCATTGCCGATATGGGTCTGCGTTATGTAGTGATCACCTCGGTTGACCGCGACGATCTGCGAGACGGCGGTGCGCAGCACTTTGCCGACTGCATCAGCGCCATCCGCGAAAAAAATCCCACCATTAAAATCGAAACGCTGGTGCCGGACTTCCGTGGCCGTATGGATCGCGCGCTGGAAATCCTCACCGCGACGCCACCGGATGTGTTCAACCACAACCTGGAAAACGTGCCGCGCGTTTACCGCCAGGTGCGTCCGGGCGCGAACTACGAGTGGTCACTGAAGCTGCTTGAGCGTTTCAAAGAAGCGCATCCGGATGTCCCGACTAAATCGGGTCTGATGGTGGGGCTGGGCGAGACCAACGCCGAAATCATCGAAGTCATGCGCGATCTGCGTCGTCATGGCGTCACCATGCTGACGCTGGGACAGTATCTGCAGCCCAGCCGTCACCACCTGCCGGTTCAGCGCTACGTCAGCCCGGCTGAGTTCGATGAGATGAAAGAAGAGGCGATGGCGATGGGCTTTACCCATGCCGCCTGCGGTCCGTTTGTCCGCTCCTCTTATCACGCCGACATGCAGGCGAAAGGCGAAGAAGTGAAATAACCGCCTTTACAGTGCCAGAAAACAAAAAACCAGACTTCGCGGTCTGGTTTTTTTATGTGCCCGAAATAAAAAGTAACAGTTATTTGCAGCCAATAACCGATTAATCTTTATGAACGACGCGTTCAGCTGGCACGTCTTCAGCCGTTGTCCGGGATGCGCTGGTATCTTCATCCTTCATGGCTTTCTTGAAGCCTTTGATGGCAGAGCCCAGATCGCCGCCCAGTGAGCGCAGCTTGTTGGTACCGAAAAGCAGTACGATAAGCGCACCGATAATCAGCAGCTTGGCAATACTGATACCTTCCATATTTAACCTTTCAACTTTATCGAATCACGGTGACTGTTATTTACGCGCAGTTTGCCGGTGGCGACAACTGCAATCTGTAACAGAGTAAGATCGCCCGCGCCACGTCGACACAGGCAACGCTCTCACGCATTTCCTGGCGATCCTGTCGCTGGCTTCAGGCGCGAAGAGTGTATCACCTGTTTCTGCGCCTGACAGGCTTTATCACGACTCCCCGAGCTCAGGGCGCACAAAGCGCCGGTTTTCCAGCACCGGTAACATCCGGCGCGCATAGGCAACGCGTTCCGGATCGATGTCGGCAAGCAGCAGCGTCGGCGACTCTGCCGCATTCGCCACCGCCACGCCCAGCGGATCGACGACCAGGCTGTTGCCGATATTGCGCGGGCCACATTCACCTACCGCCACCATATAGCAGGTGTTCTCCAGCGCCCGGGCGCGGGTCAGCAGCGCCCAGTGCATCTCTTTCAGCGGGCCTTTAACCCAGGCGGCGGGCAGCACCAGCACGGTTGCGCCATCCAGTGCCAGCCGCCGCGCCAGCTCCGGAAAACGCACGTCATAGCAGGTCATCAGGCCGACTTTCATTCCCGCTACCTCGATCAGCGGCGGCACGGCATGGCCCGGATTGACGCGCTGAGACTCCTGCATTGAAAAGGCATCGTAGAGATGGAGCTTTTCATAGGCGGCGATGATTTTTCCGCTGCGAATCGCCACCAGCACGTTAAGCGCTTTCTGCTGAACGGAGGGAACATGCACACTCATGATGGTAGTCAGCGCGGTGTGCAGACTGGCGTCGAGCAACCGGCTCAGAAAAGGGCCATCCAGCGGCTGCGCCGCCTGAATCACAAAATCGGGATCGCTGTTATCCCGCGCCAGCACCGCCTCAGGCAGCACCAGCAGGTCAGTATCGGCTTCCGCCGCGCGCTGCATCAAATCCAGACAGGTCGCGGCGTTCTCCTGCCACTCGCGGCTCACCGCAAACTGCCCCAGTGCGACTTTCATTATTCGCTTCTCCCGTTGCGCCGGATTCGTGAAAGGGCGTGGCTGATCGCTGCCAGCCGCCCGCCTGTACCCCGCGGTCTCTGACTAAGGCAGCAGCGCGCTAGTGGCCGCGCGGCTGCCGCTACGGCCTGTAGCGGGGCCAGGGCCCCGGTGGCAGCCCATACAGCGCCCGGGGAAAATACAGGCCGCAGAGCGCCGCAGAGGGTTTCTGCTGGCTGAGCGCCACCCGGAGAGCATAAACGGCTGAGCGGCGGCAGCACTGGCCTGTCAGGGCAGAGAGAAAAAACCGGGGCCACGCTTCTGCCCCCTCCCCGCTTACAGCGCTTTGATCAGATAACAGGGAGATTCACTGTAGCCTTCGCGGGCGTAAAACTGATTGGCCTTAATACGCGACTGATGACAGTGAACTTCCATGCGATCGCAGCCGCGCTGCGCCGCCAGCGTTTCGGCATGCTGTATCAGCTGCTGTCCGACACCTTTACTGCGTTCCCCCTCGGCAATGCAGAAATAGCTGATGCGGGCGAAATCACCAGCCAGAGCCAGCTGAGGAATAAAATGCAGAGAGAGGAAGCCGAGCACCTGGCTGCCATGCTCCGCCACCAGCAGCGCTTCGCTGGGGTCGCTGCACAACTGCGCCAGACGCTGTTCGATGAAGCTCTCGGTTCCGCCGTAGCCTAACTCGCTCAGCAAGGCGCTCAGCGCAAAACTGTCTGTCAACTCTGCCTGTCGTATCTTCATCCTGCCTCCTCACACCGGGTTCTGTCGCACAGTTATATAGCGTTAGCCGCCAAAAAGCTGCATTTCAGGTTGTTATAAATATGTTACGAGGATTTATTGTGAGGCGTCGCGCAGTTTGTGCGGCGTTATGACGATACCGCGGCGGAGGTGAAGAGGAAAAGCGCGGATTACAGCCATAAAAAAACCCGCCATCAGGCGGGTTTTTAGAATTCTGACTGTTAACTTACAGACTGATAACGTTAGCAGCAGATGGGCCTTTCGCGCCGTCGGTGATTTCAAACTCAACGCGCTGACCTTCAGCCAGAGTTTTGAAGCCGTTGCTCTGGATTGCAGAGAAGTGTACGAATACATCTTTGCTGCCATCTTCAGGAGTAATGAAACCGAATCCTTTAGATTCATTAAACCACTTAACGTTACCTTTGATCTTAGACATCTATATTACCTTTACATGAAAAATGGACACTAAACTGTGTCGGGCTCTAGTACAGCAATTGCGGAGGGATTTGTCCAGTCCGATTTGATGAAAAAGTGATAAATATCGACTTTCTGTGCACGCATCACACTTTCCTGCTTTTTGACTTGCATAACCGTCCAGAAGAGTAAGGTGAGATGTTAACCGCCCTGCTGGCTAACCTGCTGGAAAGGCAACGCTTTTCTGTTTTCAAGGTAGCAGGGAATGCGTGTTAAAAAGAAAATGCCTGTTCAGAGGAATTTTTGTGGTTAGCGGCACTGATGAACCTCAGCAGGATGAATTTGGGTGTTTCTCAGCGCCTCGTTTTCCGCAGCGAAGCCCCTTTTTTCCGCCTTCGGCCTGCGTCATGGCACAAAAGATCAAAAAACAGCCGTCCCCCTCCGATTTATCTCAGCGCAAATCCACTCCTGTCCGGCCAGAAATGAACCAGTTGTGTCATTTACACCAGTGCTGGCGCGCTATTCGCGGATATTTTATCCATCAATGAGCAAGCGTTGATCAATATCAAAGAAATGTCTTTTAGAGATCAAATTCGCATTTGACAACAAACATTGCAGCCCGGAAAAAATTACGTTTCTCATCGCAGTACGAAATAATATTGCCCGGTAATAGATAACGTCCGCTTAACCGGTCAGGGACGGGCATCAGGATATGCTCAGTAAAAAGGAGGGTGAGAAACAGGATGGTGATGAAGATACGCTGCACGCAGTGTGGAAGCGCCCGGTTTGTTTTCACGGATTTTAACGAGGATCAGCGCAACTTCCATGGCGCCTGCTGCGCATGTTGTCAGAAGCCGCTGGGTCTGCAGGATCTGCTGCCCAATACGCCGATGGACCCGATCAGCCAGTGTCTGTTAGCCAGCCAGAAAACATTGCGGGCACCTGAATAGGTGCCCGCTGCTGCTGATGCTGTGCCGGCCATCTGCTATCAGAAAATCAGTTTGAATACCCCAGTCAGGGTCAGTAAGCCCACGATAAAGATGATTGCGATAATCCACAGAATAATTTTCATTTCCTTTGCCCCTCATCGGTTAAACACTTTTCCTGTAAGCAGTATAAACAGAAAAATGGGTTATGCCGCTGCACGTCTGGCCTGACTGTTCATAAGTTCAGCAACTTTCGCTTTTATTCCAGTTCTGAGATTAGGATCGCAACCTCACTTATCCGTGGCGCACTTTTTTCGTTAATCAGGCTACTCCTGGCTAAAATTTAGGCGGCAAGGCAGCCCTCAGTAGTGATGAGATTGAAATGAGTTGCGAGGAGATCTTATGAGCACGATTAATACCAGCATGGGCCGCTACAGCCTTAAGGCCAAAAACAGCGGTAATCACATCAAAGGTTCTTTCGCCATCAACGATGAAGGCGGCACTCAGCTCACGATGCAGGAGTTTGACGAGCATTACCTTGATGATGTGGTAAACAACGTTATCTATCCGGTCACCGGTGGCAACCGCGAGATTGCGCGTGCGCTGCGGGAAGAGATGGTAAAAGCCGGTTTCGGGCCGTCTCACTGAGACGTCTGAGGCAGGCTGATGAGGATGCCGGGCCGCACATTGCGGCCCGTTTTATATGAATGCCCTGTCAACGTTATCGGCGCATCCCTGCCCCGACCGGAAGCGCCTCTTTTGCCTCCTCGCGTACGGACAGGCGCGATTAGATCATCCAGGAGAGCAGCAGGCAGCCTATCAGTCCGCATACCGAGATAATGGTTTCCAGCGCCGACCAGGAGCGGATGGTCTCACCAATCGTCAGGTTGAAATACTCCTTGAACAGCCAGAAGCCCGGGTCATTGACGTGAGAGAAGATCACGCTGCCGGAACCCACCGCGATGACCATCAGTTCCGGGCTGGCACCACTGGTGACAATCAGCGGTGCCACAATCCCGCCTGCGGTGATCGCCGCAACCGTCGCCGAACCGAGCGCAATACGCAGCACCGCAGCAATAGACCAGGCCATGAAGATCGGTGAAAGCTGGGTCGAGTGCATCATGCTGGCGATATACTTATCCACGCCGCTGTCGACCAGAACCTGTTTAAAGGCTCCGCCACCGCCGATAATCAACAGCATCATGGCGATAATTTTGATGGAGTCGGTCAGGGTATCCATAACCTGTTCCATCGTGCGGCCGCGGTTGAGGCCGAAAGTGAAGATCGCAATCAGCACGGCAATCAGCGTAGCCATCACCGGGTCACCAAAGAACTCCGCGTACGGCAGCAGCGCATGGCCTTTGGGTAACAGCATCTCCGCCACCGCACGCAGCGCCATCAGCACCACCGGAACCAGCGCCGTCCAGACGCTGACACCAAAGCTGGGCATTTCTGCTTCGGTAAAGGTTTTCGGGTTATAGAGGCCCTGAGGAATCGGCTTGTCGATGTTTTTCAGGAAACGGGCGTAGACCGGTCCGGCCAGAATCACCGTCGGGATGCCGAGCAGCGTGCCGAACAGCAGCGTTTTACCCATGTCGGCGTTAAACAGCGTCGCAATCGCGGTCGGACCCGGATGCGGCGGCAGGAAGCCGTGCGTCACGGAGAGAGCCGCTGCCATCGGCACCCCGACGTAGAGCAGCGGCACGCGCGCCGAGGCCGCCACGCTGAACACCAGCGGCAGCATCAGCACAAAGCCCACTTCATAGAACAGCGCGAACCCGACGATAAAGCCGGTCAGCACCAGCGCCCACTGGATGTGCTTCGTGCCGAATTTTTCAATCAGGGTGGTCGCAATACGCTGCGCACCGCCGCAGTCGGCCAGCAGCTTACCGAGCATGGCACCGAAGCCCATGATCAGCGCCAGGCTGCCCAGCGTGCCGCCGACGCCCGCTTTAATCGAGGTAATAACTTTGTTTACCGGCATGCCCTGCATCACACCGACCGCCAGCGCCACCAGAATCAGCGCGATAAATCCATTGAGCTTAAAGCGAATCATCAGCAGCAGCAGTAACGCGACGCCGATCGCCACATAGAGTAATGGCATAGCTTTTCTCCACCTTGCGCACCGAACAGCATTCGGTGTCGTTTATTATCATGAGCCCCGGAAGGCGACAAAACAGGGTGTCTGTAAAATGTTTACACATCCCGACAAACGCTGTTACCGATAACATGTTAAGGGTAACATCTGTCTGAAAGCACCACTCCGCCGGGGTGAATTTCTGTTTTGCGAAGGTGATCAACTTTTTGCCGGTGCGTTATCAGAAAGTTTGCCGATGCCAGCCCGGCGCTTTTCGTTACACTCAGATTTTAGCGAAACAGACAAAGGATGCGCTGGTGAGTGAGAACCTGAGTGAGCTGTACAGTAATCAACGAACCCTCTTTGGCCGCGGGAGCCTGGATAAACTGGTGCCGCTGCTAGCCGCCCGTCCGCAGCCTACGCTGCTGTTTTGCGGGCACTCTTTTCTGCAGAGCCCGGCCTACGCCCGGCTGAAAGCCGGACTCAACGACCACATCATCGGGTATGAGATCGTCAGTCATGAAGCCTCCCCCGCCGAGATCGATGGCTGGGTGGCGCGCTGGCGCGGTCATGTGGATCGGGTGGTGGCGATTGGCGGAGGGAGCGTGCTGGATGCGGCGAAAGCCTTCAGCGCGATGGTGCAGCATCCGTTGCCTGTCGCCCGCTATCTGGAAAAAGTGGGTGATACGGCGGTTCAGCCCATCACGTTGCCGCTGATAGCCATCCCGACCACCGCCGGAACCGGCAGTGAAGTCACCCAGAATGCGGTAGTCACCGATCAGCACGAGATTCAGATCAAGGCATCACTGCGCCATCCGGTCTTTGTGCCGGCGGTCGCCATCCTCGACGCTGACCTGCTGAAGGGCGCGCCGGATCGGGTACTGGCGACCTGCGGTATCGATGCCTTTACCCACCTGTTTGAAGCGTATCTCTCCAGCAAGGGGAATCTCCTGACTCGCCAGCTGGCGCTGACCGGCCTGCGTCAGTTTATTCAGGCCTGGCCGGGGCTGAACCGGGAGGATGATGCAGGCGATCGGGCACGGGACGCGATGATGATGGCCTCCTGGCTGGGCGGCGTCAGCCTCAGCAGCGCCGGACTGGGGGTGATCCACGGTATTGCCGGTGAGCTGGGGGCGATTAAACCCTTCCATCATGGTGAAGTGTGCGGCCGTCTGCTGTTCCCGTTCCTGGATCTGCTGGCCGATAGCGGCCATCCGCTACAGCGCCAGCTGATGGACGAGCTGCATGCGCAGCTCTTTAACGAAACCACAGATTCTCCGGCCCGGTTCCTTAAGCAGTGGCTGCAGCAGCAGGCGATCGTGCCTTTCTGGCAGGATGGGCCGTCGCTGAGCCATGCGGAAACAGAGTGGATCCTGGCACGGGCCAACAGCAAAAATTCGCTGGTCGATTACAGCCGCGAACAGATGCAGAAAATGATCGCCCAGGCCTGGTCTGTGACAGCTTAGCCCGCGCGGCCTCGTCCGGCCGCCTCGATCCCCTGCTGAGCGTGGCAGTTTGCCGTGCCGCTAAGCCGGCGCGGTGCTGAACGGCCCGCTGCCTGCCAGCATCTGCTCAATCACCTGCAGCACGCCCTGATCGTTGTTGGCGGGCGCCGCATAGTGTGCCGCCTGCTTCACCCGCGCCGGCGCATTAGCCATGGCAAAACTGAAGCCGGACTGTCTGAGCATCTCCAGGTCGTTGCCACCGTCGCCAAACGCCAGCACCTGATCGTGCGAAATCCCCCAGCGCCGGGCCAGCAGGTCCAGACCATGGGCTTTATGGTTTCCGGGCACGATCAGATCCACCGACCCGTGACCGCTGGAGGTCGCCGCTACGCGCCCCTGATGCAGCCGCTCAATATCCGCCATTAAGGGCTCGATATAGTCATCCGAGAGGTTCAGCGCGAACTTGAACAGGCGGTCATCCTGTACATCCTCCAGCCGGTTAATCGGCTTCAGCCGGTGGCAGTAATGCCGCATCTTCTGCAGCCACGTCTCGTCTATGCCCTCGAAGTAGTACGCGCTTTCCCGGCCGCACAGCAGGTAGCGCAGGCCCGGATAGTCCCCGTTTTGCAGGGTGGCGATCACGGCCTCCACATCGCGGCGTTCAAAGGCACCGCAAAACAGCTCCTCATCGCGATCGATGATCCAGGCGCCGTTCTCTGCGACAAAGGCGATCTCGCCGGCGATCTCCGGGAAGAATGATTTAAGCTGGTAATACTGATTGCCGCTGGCCACCACAAATCTGATGTCACGGGCGATGAGTTGCTGATAGCAGGCGAGAAAGCGGGATCGGTTGTACTGCTTGCTATCGTCCAGAAAGGTGCCGTCCATATCTACCGCCACCATCTTAACCGTCGTCATCATGACTCCTTACACAGGGAATGTTCAGCATGGAGTCTCAGAATAGACGCTGGGGCCGCAAAACGGAAAGAAAGCGGGATGGCCGAGGCCATCCCGGAAGGATCAGTGCATGGCGCTGTTCAGCACCAGGGCGGTAATGACACCGGTTGCGGCGGCAATTAAGACATAGTTGCCGTCGATGTTTGCCCAGTGATAACCGCGCGGCGGTTCACGCAGACCGCGTTCATGCCAGTTGTCTACCCGGTAATGGTCGCCGCGATATTCCGGCGGGATGGGATGGCCGCGACGGAAGTCGTGGCCCTGCCAGGCGAAATGGTCGCGTGCATCGTCTCTGTCGTGACGGCTGCGATCGTCATGGCGATCCCGGCCCTGATCATGCGGGTTTCTGTCACCCTGACCCGGATTATCGCGGCCACGATTCGGCGTGTGATCGCGATTGTCCGGCCCGCGGTCACTGCTCTGATGCGGAACCGGCATCCGGTGCCCGTCATCGTGATCATCCGCCCGTACGGCCTGTGAGAAGAGTGTGCTGCATGTCAGAAGTGAAGCGATCAGTGTTAGCGTTGTTTTTTTCATGGTCTTGCCTCCGAAATCACGGCGATTCAGGCACCGTTAAGCGGCATCATGGCAATCCATGACGCGGGAAACATCAGCAATAGTCTTAAAAACCATTAACTTACACAGAATTACGCTTACTTAGCGCTTTCTTAACACAGCCAGGCCGCTCAGGGCCGGCCGGACAGCGTGGCCGCCGTCCGGCCGGGGACGCTGAGACTCATCAGCCCCCGGTGCGCGGCACTCAGGGAGTGCTGAGGATCACCGGCGCATCCGGTAATCCCGTAAAGCGTGTCACGATGTGATGGTAATCGGCGGTAGGATCGAGATCCCGGAAGTGCGCCGGATAGAGATCTTTGGCCAGAATTTCCATGCCGATGATGTTGTAAGGGTGATTGTAGAAATGGTGGTAGACGCCATAGACCCGTTTCTGTTTCACCGGTTCGATCTGCGCCACCCCGGTGCGGCTCTGCAGGCGGTTAAAGGTGGCGGTCACCTCGCTCTGACTCGCGCCATAACCAAACGGCAGCACGTTGCTGTTGGGGCGCTTAGAACCGGTCATGATGTAGACGTCCGGTTTCATGGCGATAATCTTCTCCAGCGACACAAAGCCTGAGCTGCCGGGCAGCAGCGAAGAGCCGATATTTTTTCCGCCGACCGCTTCCACCAGCGCGCCCCAGCCATTATGACCGTGGGTAAAGCAGCAGTTATCGCTGTTACCGGCAATCGGTTCGATAAAGACCGTCGGCTTGTTCTGCACCTGAGCAATCCTCTGTTGAAGCATCTCCCAGCGCTGCTGGTAGAAATCGGCGTACGCTTTCGCCTCCGCTTCGCGGTTCAGCACGGTGCCCAGCACCTTCACACTCTTCAGCGTGTTCTCTTTCGGGTGAAGCTCGTCATCCAGGAACAGCACCGGGATGTGCAGATTTTTCAGGGTAGCCAGCACGCCTGACTGCGCCAGCGCCGGTTTCGCGCGCAGCTGCGCGATCATCAGATCGGGCTGCTTCGCCAGCACGCTCTCCAGGTTAACCTGGCCCTGATCGTTAAAGCCCATATCCACAATTGATGTCGCCTGCGGCCAGCGCTGCTTCAGCAGATCCCAGGTCTGGGTATCCTGCTTTTTCGGCAGGTTGTTCCAGGCCACGACCCGCTGAAACGGATTCTGCCGATCCAGCAACGCCAGCGCCATCACGTCACGGCCATCCTGTAAAATCACATGCTGCGGCTCTTTCTGCAGCGTAATTTTCTGACCGTCCATGTCGGTCACCGTAACCGGATAGGTAGTCGCGGCACAGGCGGTAGAGAGTAAAAGTGTGGTGGCAGCAGCAATCCCGAGTTTCATGTTTCTCCTGTCCTTCAAAGAAATAATAATTATTCGCGTTTACTTTACCATGTGAACCGGTAACAGATGTAACGATTGCTAACCAGATGCGTCTGAAAGGCGTGCCCTGGCTGACCTGCGGCCGGTCAGCCGGGGTAAATGAGAAGTCAGGGAAAAGGCGGCAGGCACATCCCGGCGTGATGAGAGGTGCCTGCTGGCGGGTTACTTCACCAGTGAATAGAAGATGGCGGAGATTGCGATCAGCCCAATCAGTACCACAAACAGGTTGCTGATTTTACCGCTGTATTGCCGCATTGCCGGGACTTTCTGAATGGCGTACATCGGCATCAGGAACAGGATCATGGCGATGACCGGGCCGCCAAGTGTCTCAATCATGCCGAGAATATTCGGGTCCAGCGTCGCCACCAGCCAGGTGGTCAGCAGCATAAACAGGGAGGTCAGGCGATTCAGCCGGGCGGGCGCAAGGCTTTTGCCCCGGCTGCGCAGCGCCTTATTCACCAGGCCGTTAAACCCTTCCCGCGCGCCCAGATAGTGGCCCAGGAATGATTTGGTGATCGCCACGATAGCAATCAGCGGCCCGAGCCAGGCGATCATCGGCACCTGAAAATGGTTTGCCAGATAGGAGAGGATGGTGATGTTCTGCGCCTTGGCGGCATGCAGATCTGCCGGTGACAGGCTCAGCACGCAGCTGAATACAAAGAACATCACCGTGACCACCATCATCAGGTGCGAGCAGGCCAGAATGCGCGAACATTTTTTCTCTGCGGCGTCGCCATACTCTTCGCGCTTTGCCAGCGCAAAGGAGGAGATGATCGGCGAATGGTTAAATGAAAAGACCATCACCGGGATCGCCAGCCACAGCGTCATCCACAGGCTGCTGCCCGCGGGCTGAACGTTAAGCGTGGAGAATGCCGCGCCGTGCCAGTGCGGAATCAGGTAGCAGGCCATCAGCATCAGCACCGCCACAAAGGGATAAACCAGCACGCTCATCGCTTTGACGATCATCTTTTCGCCGAACCGCACGATGGTCATCAGTCCGACAATCAGCAGCAGCGACAGCAGCGCGCGGGGCGGCGGCACCAGGCCGAGCTGATTGACCATCAGGCTCTCCACCGTGTTGGTGATCGCCACGCTGTACATCAGCAGGATCGGATAGATAGCGAAGAAGTAGAGCAGCGTAATGATTTTGCCCGCGCCAGCGCCAAAGTGCTCCTCGACCACCTCCGTGATATCGCCCGCGGGATTTTTACCGGAGAGAACAAACCGTGTCAGGGCGCGATGCGCGTAAAAGGTCAGCGGGAATGCCAGTATCGCCATGATAATCAACGGGACCAGACCGCCGACACCGGCATTGATGGGCAGGAACAGTACCCCCGCGCCTATCGCGGTGCCATAGAGGCCCAGCATCCACATGGTGTCGGTTTTACGCCATCCCGTATCGACGTCCCTCTCAAGCGCGCCCAGCGTGCCAGTTTGCGTGGTTTTCATCAGATATTCCGTGTTAAAAGCCGCCAGTAACCTGAGCCGCCGGGCCGGTCCTCTCCCCCGCCCTGCGCCTCAGCTGCCGCCGGAGGGATCAGACGTTATGCCGACCTGCTCCGTGCATAGGTAATCGATTGCGTGCGCCACTTTTTACACTACCTGACGATAAAAGTTCAAGCCATGCTGATAAACACGCATGGATTGCTGAAAAAACCGTCAGGTTGTGCAACGCCATCGCGCGGGGATCATGCCATCTTTGCCGGGGAATTACCGCCCTGAAAAGGTGATCCCTGTAACGGATTAGCGCAACGGGCTACGCTTTAAAGGACGGTTTCGCGCTTACGCATACCGGTACTCAGGAGAAGAGAATGAAAATTGCCTGCCTTGGATGGGGATCGTTAATCTGGAAAACCGGCGCCCTGCCGGTCGCCAGCCAGTGGCACCATGATGGTCCTGCTGTACCGATTGAATTTGTGCGTATCGCAGACGGCGGCGAACTGTCGACGGCCATCTGCCTCAATGCCCGTCCGGTGCCAGTGCTCTGGGCGTGGCTGAATACCGCTTCGCTGGAGAGCGCCTGTCGCGCCCTGCGCATTCGCGAGGCGATTCCGGACAGCCGCGCCGACGGCATTGGCATGATGACCGTGACCGATAACGCCGCCGGGCCACTGGCGACGTGGGCGCAGGCGAAGGGGATTGAAGGTCTGATCTGGACCGGCCTGCCCGCGCGTATGGCGGGCGTTGAAGGCCAGATCCCGACGCTGGAGGATGCCCGTCATTATCTGCAGCAGCTCACGGGAGAAACGCGGACGCACGCGTTCCACTATATCGAACAGGTTCCGGCTCAGATCGACACGGACTACCGCCGGGCGCTGGCCGACCTGACGCGCTGGCAGCCCGACGCCCCTGCCGTGACGGCGACCTCCACCCGGCTGCATCCGCCCTGCCAGCCCGGCTGAAACCGACCGGACTTCTGTACCGCTCTGCTTACTCCTCAAAGGGTTACTACACTTCAGGCAGGTTTCGATTTCAGGTTACCTGACTCTTTCCCGCCGGTCGTCAGCCATCCGGTCTGACCGCCGTTCCCCTATCAGCAGGAGATGAACAGATGAAAGCATTAACCTATCACGGCCCCCATAAAGTCAGCGTGGACAATGTGCCGGACCCGGGGCTGGAAGCCGCAGATGACATTATTCTGCGCGTGACCGCCACCGCGATCTGCGGCTCCGATCTGCACCTCTACCGGGGCAAGATCCCTGGTACCGGACATGGCGATATCTTTGGTCATGAGTTTATGGGTGAAGTGGTCGAGGCCGGCAGCGCCGTGACCGCCGTCGCCAAAGGCGATCGGGTGGTGATCCCGTTCGTTATCGCCTGTGGCGACTGCTTTTTCTGTCTGCTGAGCCAGTACGCTGCCTGTGAAAATACCAACAGCGGCCGGGGCGCGATCCTGAACCGTAAAAACATCACGCCTCCCGCGGCGCTGTTTGGCTTCAGTAAGCTTTATGGCGGCGTGCCCGGCGGCCAGGCGGAGTATGTACGGGTGCCGAAGGCCAATACCGGCCCGTTTAAGGTGCCGTCAGTGCTGTCAGATGAGAAGGTACTGTTCCTGTCAGACATTCTGCCTACGGCCTGGCAGGCAGTGAAGAATGCCGAAGTGAAACCGGGCTCGAGCCTGGCGATCTTCGGGGCCGGGCCGGTGGGCCTGCTGAGCGCCGCCTGCGCCCGTCAGCAGGGGGCCGAACAGATCTTTATGATTGACCACAATAACTACCGCCTGAACTTTGCCCGCGAACGCTACGGCGTCATCCCGATTAACTTCGACGACATCGACGATCCGGCTGGCTGGATCATCGAACACAGCACCGGCAACCGGGGCGTAGATGCGGTGATCGACGCCGTCGGCTTCGAGGCGAAAGGCAGCCTGACTGAGACGGTACTTACCAACCTCAAGCTGGAGGGCAGCAGTGGCAAGGCGCTGCGTCAGTGTATTGCCGCGGTGCGTCGTGGCGGTATTGTCAGCGTGCCGGGCGTTTACGCCGGATTTATCCACGGTTTCCTGTTTGGGGATGCTTTCGACAAAGGGCTGACCTTTAAGATGGGGCAGACGCACGTTCACGCCTATCTGCCTGATCTGCTGAAGCTGATCGAGCAGGGACATCTGACGCCAGAAGAGATTGTCACTCACCATCTGCCGCTGGAAGATGCCGCCCGCGGCTACGATATTTTCGCCAGACGCGAAGAGGAGTGCCGCAAGATCATTCTGGTTCCTGGCATGGCCGCCACCCAGGCGACGATATAATGTCACCGCTGCCGGCGCGCTGACGCCGCCCCGGCGTGCCCGGCAGACTCTTCTGCCGGGCAGCGGGTTCAGGACGGCCTGCGTTGCAGGCTGCTTCGCCACTCCTGTCTTTCCAGCAGATGTTCATCCGGCGAATCTGCCGTATCCACCTGACTCCCCTGCTCCAGCCATCGCGCACTGCGCGAATGTGGGTGACTCTCATCGATCACCTGTTGGGCAAACGCGCCACAGGAAAGGAATAAAAACAGCAATGCACTGGCCAGCCTGGCTTTCATAAGCACACCTCAGCAGAAACGGTGCGGTTATGCTGCCCGAAAGGTTTTCGTTTTCTGTCAGTAACAGGCAAAGTTATGTGGGGAGCAGCAACAGACTGCGACGGGTTTAACGGCGGTTCAGGATAGTCCGTCCCCTCACTCTCGGAAGCTTCACGACTTACTGTCCGCTTTCTTTAAGGAGGTGCTATTGAACATCAATCAATTTGATCAGCGGGTAGGTGAAGAGCTGCCCGACTGGAAGCCGGTCGCCAGACCATCCTGCGCATTACTCATCGGCCAGCACTGCCTTCTCATGCCGCTAAGCGTTGATCATGCAGAAGCGCTATTGCAGGCATTTATGCTGGCACCCGACGAACGCGACTGGACCTGGCTGAGTGCAGAGCGGCCTACCACGCTGGCGCAGATGCAGAGCTGGATAGCAGAAAAAGTGATGAATGCGGCCCTGGTATCCTTTGCCGTCTGCACTCTGTCGAAGCAGCCCTGTGGCGTGGTCTGCTTCGCCACGATTGAGCCAGAACATGGCACTCTTGAAATCGGTCACGTTACCTGGTCGCCGCTTATGCAGCGCAGTGCTATGGGCAGTGAGGCCATTTTTCTCCTATTGCAACAGGCGTTTGCACTCGGCTATCGCCGGGTAGCCTGGCGATGTGATGCCACTAATGTCGCATCGCGAGCAGCGGCAGAACGCCTGGGCTTTCGTTTTGAAGGTCGTTTCCGTCAGGTGATGATACGGAAAAATCGAAATCGCGATAGCGACTGGCTGTCCATTATCGATCGTGAATGGCCAGATATTCAGCGCGCCCTGAGCAACTGGCTGAGCACAGACAATTTTACCGGGTCAGGTCAGCAAAAACGCCCTCTCAGCGCCTGCTTTGCGGATATTGATGAGGACGATTCAAGATTTTAACGCTGAATTGAAGCCTGCCTCAATGCAGACGGCGCGCGCTCAGTGCCGCAGACCAGCGCTGTCGCTGACAGCGCGAACAGACGGCCTGCTGCTGCGCCTCAATCATCCGGGTCTGGCCGCAATGGGTGCAGGCGTAGCGTGCGCTGACCGGCACGCGGCTGTAATCCTGCCGGTGCGCGGGGGGCAGCACACTTAACCCGGCGCGCATCTCATCGTCATCGTAGAAATAGAGGCTGAGCTGACCATCGACCTCCACCAGCGCCAGCCGGACCTGGCCCAGATGCTCAACGCCGCTCTGACGCAGTTCCATATAAAACTCATCTTCGGAGATATTGAGCCGATCCAGACTCGCCAGCACATAGACGCCCTCCTGAATCAGGGTAATGACATCGCCCTGAATGAGCCGGGAAAAGCGCGAGCTGTGTGCCGTCAGCCAGGTGGTCAGCCGGTACAGCGCCAGCAGCACCACAAACACCATGATGACCGGCAGCACCGGCACATCGTCATAAAAGGTAACGTCACCGGATGCTGAACCCAGCGTCAGAATCACGACCAGTTCAAACAGCGACAGCTGACGCACGCCGCGCCGGCCAGACACTTTCAGAAAGGTAAAGACCACCAGGTAAGCGATCAGCACCCGCGCCATCACCTCCAATAAAAAGGTGGCCGGTTGGTCATTCAGTAAAAATCGATGCCAGTCGAATGAGAACATAGTCTGCTAAACATCCTGTCGTAAGCGCCTCTTCGCAGGCTTGCTGATAATCCGGCGATTCAGGCCAGTGATAAATCAATTCTGGCGTCAGCCGGACAAAAGGCAAGCGAAGCAGCAGAGCGAAAGCCGGTGAGTCTGACCTGGCCGCATGTGGAGGAAAAGGTTAATAAAGCTGAAAAAAGGTTCCGGCCGGTTCACGCTGCGCTTATTTCGCTTTTTGGGAAAGCAGTCGCCGGATGCGCCTGTTTCTGGCTGGATTATTTTTACCGCTTCGTTTTTTTTCTTTTCTCTTCAATATCTTGCCATACAACCACCTCAGTCTATACTTTCCGGTAAGGCTTCCGGAAAACCGGTTAACAGCCCGGAAAATCAGCCTTTTCCTGCCGATAGCGCGCCCGATTACTGCCCGCTGTCTCACGCGTGCATATTCCACAGAACAGACTGTGGTTTATGGCAAGGATCGCCCGTCCGTTCAGAGCGGCCCGTCTGCTTTGCATACTCAACTCCCTGACCCGTTCTGCAACGGCTCGTCAGCGGGGATCGTGTTGGCTTTTTTCGGGAGATGCCATGACGCCCTTTTCCAGTTTCTGGCAGGCCGGTTACGAAGGCGCGGATCACATCAATCCGGCGGGAGTGCCGCTGTCGATGAACGATCTGAACCAGCACCAGGCGCGTGCAGCAGAGGATTATGCCGCGCTCGCCCCCTTCTCTCTTCGCACCGTGCGCGAAAGCGTGGGCTGGCGGTTGTGTGAGCGCGACGGCCACTACGATTTCTCCTCTGTCGCCGCCCGGATGCAGGCAGCCGAACAGCAGGGCATCCAGCTAAGCTGGACGATCTGCCACTACGGCTGGCCGGCGGGCCTCAGCCTGTTTGATCACGATTTTGTCAGCCGTTTCGCCGCTTTCTGCGGTGCACTGGCCTGCTTTCTGGCCCCCTTATACCGGCAGCCACCGGTCTATTCGCCGATGAATGAGATCTCGTTTGTCAGCTGGGGCATTTCGGTCGGGCTGTTCGCCTGTGACGCCGTTCCGGGGCCGGATCCGGCGGATGCGGCCAAACAGCAGCTGGTACGCGCGACCCTGGCCGCCTGTGATGCGATCTGGCTGGCCGATCCGCGCGCGCGGCTGCTGCACTGCGATCCGCTAATCCACATCGTGTCCGATCCCGCCGATCCCGCTGGCGCAGAGGCGGCGCGCGCGATGTGCGATACCCAGTATCAGGCGTGGGACATGCTGAGCGGCCGGCGCAATCCGGAACTCGGCGGGGCCGCCCACTATCTGGATCTGGTGGGCGTCAATTATTACCACGACAACCAGTGGGAGCACGGCTCAGGCCAGCGGCTCGACTGGCATCTGGGGGATGATCGTCGTCAGCCGTTGCATCGGATGTTGCAGCAGCTCTGGCAGCGTTACCAGCGCCCGCTGCTGCTGGCAGAAACCAGCCACGTCGGCAGCGGACGCGGCGCCTGGATCCATGAGATCGCCACGCAGGTGGCGCAGGCCCAGCTGGCAGGCGTCGAGCTACTCGGCATCTGCCTCTATCCGATCCTCGATCGCCCCCTGTGGGAGGAGACCACCTTCTGGACCCGCAGCGGATTATGGGACCTCGATCGGCTAGGGCCCGATCCTTACGCCCGCCAGTTGCAGCAGCCCTATACCCAGGCGCTCCGCCAGTCGCAGCGCTTTTTGCAGCACATTCACGCCCAACGACATCAACGCCAGGAGCACACCATGAAGCCACCTGTTCTGCTTGTATTCAGCCACCTGCGCTGGGGATTTGTTTTCCAGCGTCCGCAGCAGCTACTGACACGCCTGGCGCAGCACTATCGCGTGTTGTTTGTCGAAGAGCCGGTCTGGCAGGCGGGACCGCCGGGCCTGCATCAGAGTTCGCCTGCCGCTAATATCACGGTGATCCAGCCGCATACGGACAGCGACGCGCCAGGTTTTCACGACAGCCAGCTCGCCCCGCTGCTGCTGCTCCTGACCCCGCTGCTGGAAGAGGATGAGCAGCCGCTGATCTGGTTCTATACGCCAATGGCGCTGCCGCTGCTGACGCCGTTCGATCCGGCACTGGTGATTTATGACTGCATGGATGAACTTTCCGCCTTCTGGAATGCGCCGCGCCAGCTCCAGCAACGCGAATCGGCGCTGATGACCCGCGCCGATCTGGTCTTCACCGGCGGCACCAGCCTCTATGAAGCCAGGCGCGATAAACATCCCCAGGTCTACTGCTTCCCCAGCAGCGTCGATGCGGTCCATTTTGAGCAGGCGCGCGATCGCAGCAATCATCATCCGCTGCAGGATGCGATCCCGCCGCGGCGTCTGGGCTATTACGGCGTGCTGGATGAGCGCATCGACCTGCCGCTGATCGCGGCGCTGGCGGACCGTCATCCGGACTGGCAGATTGTGATGGTCGGGCCGGTGGTGAAAATCGATGCCGCCAGCCTGCCGCAGCGTGCCAACATCCACTGGATGGGGCAGCAGCCCTATCAGGCGCTGCCCCAGTTTCTGGCGGGCTGGGATGTCTGCCTGATGCCGTTTGCGATCAATGCCTCAACCCGCTACATCTCGCCCACCAAGGTGCTGGAGTATATGGCGGCGCAACTGCCGATTGTCAGTACCGCCATCGTCGATGTGGCCCGCCACTACGCAAAGGAGGTGGCGGTGGCGGAGACTCACGCTGACTTTATTACCGCCTGCGAAGAGGCGATGACGATGAGTTCCGCAGACCGGCTGGCCCTGGCGGGACGGATGCAGGATAAAGTGGATGCCACCTCGTGGGATCGCACGGCGGAGCAGATCCATACGCTGATCCAGCAGACGCTGACGCAGCGTCAGCCCGCCACAGAGACGCCGGACCGGCTCAGCGCTCAGGCGAACGTCACGCCCTTAACGCCCGCGATGCTGGAAAGTGAAGCGGTGCCCTGTCTGATTATCGGCGCAGGCCCCACCGGGCTGAGTGCCGGTTATCACTATGGCGAAGGCGCGGTGCTGCTGGAGAAAAATGGCACGCCCGGTGGCTGGTGCCGCTCCATCGACGATCGGGGCTTTACCTTCGACTATGCCGGTCACATCATGTTCTCGCAGGACCCCTATGTCTTAGCGCTCTATGAGATGCTGCTCGGCGACAATCTGCACTGGCAGGCCCGTGAAGCCTGGGTCTACAGCGACGGCGTTTACACGCGGTATCCGTTCCAGTCTGCTCTGCACGGCCTGCCGGTCGGGGTCGTTAAAGAGTGCGTGCTGGGGGCTATCGAGGCGCGTTATGGCGAAACCCCCGCCGTCGCTACGCCGCTGGATCGGGCGAGGACGCGGCGGGACTGCTGTGCGGATGGGGCGATCCCTGATGAGGGCAGCAGCACTGGCGAGGTGGCTGGCGATGAGGATTTCCACCACTTTATTATGCGCACCTGGGGCAAAGGCATCGCGCGTCACTTTGCCCTACCCTACAACCAGAAACTGTGGAAAGTGCCGCTGACCGACATGGAGACGTCATGGCTGGGCGGTCGGGTTCCCCTGCCGGACCTGGCGCAAATCATCGACGGGGCGCTGCAACCGCTGGCGAAACCCGTCGGCCCGAACGCGCGCTTTGGCTATCCACTGCGCGGTGGCTTCCAGGCGCTGATGTCCGGCTTTTTGCCGCATCTGAAATGTACGCTGGAAACGGATACCACCCTGGCCCGTCTCTATCCTCAGGCGCACGTCGCGCTGCTGGCGGATGGCCGCCACTACCGTTATGAGCAGTTGATCAGCACCATGCCGCTGCCGGAGCTGATTAAGCTGATGGGTGATGAGGTGCCGGAGAATGTGCAGCGGGCAGCCCAGCAGCTTCAGTTTGTCTCTGTGCGCTGCGTGAACCTGGGGATAGGCCGTGCCAATCTGACGGAAAAGCACTGGATTTACTATCCCGGCGATACGCTGTTTCATCGCATTTTTGTACAGGGCAATGCCAGTCCGCACTGCAACCCACCGGGCGGTTTCGGCTTAACCTGCGAAATCACCTATAACGCCGCTCATCCGCTGCCACTGACTGGCGATGCCCTGATCGAGCGCTGCCGTCAGGATTGCATCCGGGTGGGCATGATTACCGCTGAGGATCCACTGCTCTGCGCCTCAGAGGTTGATATGCCCTACGCTTACGTGGTCTACGACCATGCGCGCAGCGATAACGTCGCGCTGATTCGTCAGTGGCTCCTGACGCAGGATATACATCTGTCGGGCCGCTACAGTGAGTGGGAATATTACAATTCGGATCACGCATTCCTGGCCGGTAAACGCGCGGCGGAGAACGTCCGGCAGCAGCATCTCAGCCAGCAGATGCCTGGCTGACCTGGCGCAGTCTGCTATGAAAGCCGCTGGCTGCATTTTGCGGCTTTCAGCGACTGCAGCTGGTTCAGCCGCCGTTCCGCCTTCTGGCTGGCACTGTATTTCGCGATACCGTTGCCCAGCCCGAAATCACCGACAAAACCGAGTACGGTCAGCGCATCAAACTGGCCGGTCTGCGCAATATCACTCTGCACGCTGTGCGCTTTCACCAGCTCCTGATCCAGCGCGCTGCAGGTCAGCATCGCTGACTCTTCCGGCGTAACCGCCGCCGCCTGGGGATAGTGTTTGGTGGCGCAGCCGGTGACGACCAGCGCCAGCAGCAGGATGACCCGTTGTGTGTTCATGTTTCACTGCCTGTTTTTTGTCCGATTAACCGGGTTATCGGCAGCACCCGCAGAGAACATGAGGCGATGAACTACCAATAATGGTCGAAACCGCTACGCTAATGTAGGATCCAGCGCGCGGCAGCCTGCCGCAGCCTGTTACCCGCCGAGAGTCACGCAGCGAACGCGCACGCCCCGTTCACTTTTTCTGCCTGATCTTTCAACCTGTTAGTCAGCACGGCGCTGCAACCGGCAGCGTTTTTAGCGCTAAGCCTGAGCGACAATCGATAAAAGGACGGCAACGTCAGCCCGGCCCGATAATGATCAGTCGTACATCAGGTTTATCAGAGCATGTTCCAGATGAGGTTTTTCAATGCGTTTTAAAGGACTGAACATCGGGTTTTTCCTTTTGATTCTGGCGATCGCCACCGTCGCTTTTTTTGATGTGCTTTCGCCCTATTTCTCGCCGATCCTGTGGGCGGCGATTCTGGCGGTCATCTTCCACCCGCTGAAAACGTATCTGCGTACCCGCATGGGCGATCGCAACGGCCTGGCCGCGCTGATCACCCTGCTTTGTATCTGCCTGATCGTCTTTACACCGCTGGCGATTATCGCCTCTTCGCTGGTGGTGGAAACCAACGCGGTCTATCACAAGCTGCAGACCAACTCGGCGCAGTTCCCGGCGGTCTTCGCTGATCTGTTGCAGCATCTGCCGCGCTGGGCGAAACATTATCTGGCCGATAACAACCTGGATAGCGCCGGTGAGATTCAGCAGAAGCTCTCCTCGTTTGCCCTGAAGGGCGGTCAGTATGTGGCGGGCAGCGCCTTTGTCATCGGTAAAGGCACTTTCAGCTTCACCATCGGCTTTGGCGTGATGCTCTATCTGCTGTTCTTCCTGCTGAAAGATGGCTCCTATCTGGTGCATCTGATCCTGGAAGCCCTGCCGCTTTCGACCTACGTGAAGCATCACCTGCTGGTGAAATTTGCGGCGGTGGCGCGTGCGACGGTAAAAGGCACGGTCGTGGTCGGTATCGTTCAGGGTATTCTCGGCGGGCTGGCCTTCTGGTTTACCGGCATCGACGGCAGTCTGCTGTGGGGTGCGCTGATGGCGTTCCTCTCCCTGATTCCGGCGGTCGGGTCTGCCATCATCTGGGTGCCTGCGGCGATCTTCTTCTTCGCCACCGGCGCGCTCTGGAAAGGGCTGTTCCTGGTCGGTTTCTTCGTGGTGATTGTGGGGCTGGTCGACAACATTCTGCGTCCGCTGCTGGTCGGCAAAGACACCAAGATGCCTGACTATATGATCCTGATCGCCACCCTGGGCGGCATGGAGATCTATGGCATCAATGGTTTTGTGATTGGTCCGGTAATTGCGGCCCTGTTCATCGCCTGCTGGAATCTGCTTTCCGGTCGCGATAACCGCGAAAACATTGAAGTCATCGACGAAGAAGTGATCGAAGAAGGCAAGAAGCAGTCTGAAACGGCCGCAGAGGCGGCGGCTGAAGCGGCGTCCGCTGCGGCAGAAGCCGCCGCTGAGGCAGAAATCAAAGTCTCTGCGCTCGCGGCAGCCGAAAGAGAAGCGGCGGAGAGAAAGGCGGCGGAAAACAAAGCCTGATCCGCCCCGGCCATAAAAAAACCCACCATACGGTGGGTTTTTTTTACCTGAAACGGTCGCGAATCAGTTGGTCGCTTTGTTTTTCAGATCTTCAGCACCCTGCTTGGTTTTATCCCAGCCTTTCTCGGTGCCTTCTTTGGTTTTGTTCCAGCCTTTCTGAGCACCTTCGGTGATTTTGCTTCCGGTGGTGTGGCTTTTGCCTTCGGCAGCGTGCTCAGATTTCAGCTTCATCTCTTCGCCTTCATGCTGCGCCTTGTGCAGTTTTTCTTTTGCGGTGTCTGCGCCTTTATGCGCTTCCGCAACGGTGTTGTCTGTGGTGGTAGCAGCAAAAACCGGCGAGGCCAGCAAAATAGCAGACAGTGCAATAATTGATTTCTTCATAATTCCCTCTGTATTCATCGTTGCCGTGTAGGTTTTAATCCTAGCATAGCGTTTCCAGGAAAGATTTAAGAATAAACCAGGAATGAAAAAGGGCCAGTTTTCACCAGAAAAAGCCGCTGGCTGTAGATTTTTTGTCCATTACCACAGGGTGAGCTGCGGATCGTCATCCGGTTTCGGCCGGCTGCGGCTGGCACGGGCGGGGGGTGCCGGCCGCTGCAACTGCTGATGAATCCACTGCAGCAACACCGCGACCACATAGGCCTGCTGCTCCGCGCTGAGCGGCTGATGCTGATCGATATGGTGCCATTTGCTCAGGCAGCCGCGACAGCAGGTCGCCGTGGCGTGCTGCGCGATAAACACCGGATGGCCACGCATCGGCGTCTGCCTGCCCTCGTTTTCCGGTTCAGCGGGGGCCAGCCGCCGGGCCACAAAGTCCGCGGCGTGCTGGTGTAAAACCGCTTCGCCTTTGCCGGACGCATAATCATATTCGGTGCGTCCCAGTCGAAAGCGCTGGCGAAACGGCGATCGCGCCAGCCGGGTAAAAAGGTCGTCGAACGTTGTCATGCTGAAAGCCAGTTACTCATACTTACGTCCTGCCAGATAGCGCACACCCTGCGGTCCGAACGCCTCGCGGTGCAGCTCGTTTGGCTGCAGGTGAAAGGTCTCGCCGGTGCGATAGGTTGTCTCGCCCTGTTCGGTGCTGATGGTGATATCGCCACTCAGAATCAGTGCCAGCGCTTCAAAAGGATGAACGTGATTGTCCAGCTCGGTTGCGGCTGCACGCTCCACCAGCAGCGGCTGGTTAAAACCCTGCTCAGCTAACAATTTTCTGAATTCGTATTCTGTCATCGCATCTCCTTAACGTGGATTGCTCTTTTAGCAGTGTAGACGATCGGGTGGGCGGTTCAGGATACCGCAGGAGGGGTGACCTCCCGCATCGGGCACCCTGCCCCATCGGCTAACCGATTTGACAGCAGAATGGCGCAAAAATTTGCGGCGTCCGCTGAGAATGGCGCGGCTCCCCATCAGCAGGCGTCGGGCAGCCCCCCGTCTGCAGCATCGGCAGAGCGGTAAGGGGCGATCACCCGAACCGGTCACGGTGGCCCGATCGGCGAGGCGGTGCCGGATGGTGAGCAGGAACGTCAGACGCCAGTCAGCCATCGGGCGCCACACCGTTACTGCTTCGTGACGTTGCCGGTTTCCTGTTCCGCCCGGGCGATCTGTTCGGAGAGGTGATTCACCAGCACTCTGGCCATCTCAAGGGTCAGGCCAAAAAAACGCGACTCCTGCAGCGCCTGCTCATCCGGCGCGTCCGGATCGACATAGCCAAACTGCAGAACCAGCGCCTGATGGTCGCTGAGCGGCCCGATGTGCCAGCCGGTGACGGGATAGAAGGTAAAACGATTAAATTCATTCACAGAAACCTGACTATGAAGCATAACGCTGATTGAGTGTCAGGCCAGCTCAGATAATGATGCGTGGGTGGTGTTTTAAGTCTGGCGCAAATCGGCAGAATCACAAGGATAATGAGGACGGCCGCCAGGCGAAAGCCGGTAACGACAACCTGACGGGGGCGGTGACGGGCGGCTACGCGTCCGGACGGGGAATGATCGAGATATGACCGTTGACCTCCAGCACCGCATATTTAATCTGGTCGAACCGCTCCAGCCCTGGCCCCGAGCGCGCCGCTTCCAGCACATCGTCCGCACTGATACCGGTCATCTTCATACGGTCGGTCAGGAGAGTGCCATGATCGACCAGAATCACCGGGCCGCCATCGAGCATCTGCTCTACCACCGGGAAACGGTTTTTTACCTTGCCGAGTACAATATCGATTGTCACCAGCGTGATGATCGTCAGTGTCGCGCCGGTTACCGAAAAATCGTCGCCCAGCAGCGCCTGCTGGGTCGCTTCGCTGATGATGAGCAGCAGGATCAGATCAAACGAGGTCATCTGCAGCAGCGTCCGTCTGCCGGCAATTTTAAACACCACCATCAGTACCAGATAGATGGCTGCCGCCCGTAATACCGTTTCCATATCGCGCCTCTGTCAGGGATAGATCCATTGGGTAAACCGAACCGGGGCTGCGCCGCCGCCGTGGATCGCCACATGAATGCGGCCTGCATGCCGTGGCTGCAACCCGATCCAGACCGCATGATCCGGCCCGGTGCCGGTAGCAGAAAACGTCAGCCGCAGATCGCTGCCGATCGTCTCTGCCACCTGCGGCTGAGGCTGCAGCGTCTGGATCTCCAGATTCTCCAGCGCCTCGCCGCCAATCGTGACGGTAAAACGGTCGTTCGCGGGGGCATGATAGCGGATGCGCATATCCATGCTGGTTTCGGCCCGGCCAAACCGCTCATAGTCCACCTGAACGAGGCCATCCGGTGAACGGGCGCGACTGTCGCTCAGCACTCCTTTGGAGAAGAGCCCGCACGCTCCCAGCAGCACCAGCACGATTAACAGGTACTCCCCTGCCCGCTGGATCGCGTATTCCCGGCGTACCCACAGCAGGTTTTCTTTTATCGGGACGTCCCGGCTCACTGTGCGATCTTTTTTCACGTTGTGATGATCTCCGGTCTGACAGGCTCGCGCCTGATGCCTCCCGCTTTTCGGCATCCCGATGATGTTGTCCGCGGCCACGCGATGAATAAGGCGCTCTGTTTAGCGTAGTGAACAACGCTGCGCCCGGCCAGCGAGACGCGACGTGGAATGATATTCAGGCCGGACGATGCGTTGATAAAGCGGGCATGACGTGTGCGGGAAATCATTATGGTCGCTGACCATAGCCGCCGCGGTTAAACAGGGCTTCAGCGAGGCGGGAAATTCACGCGCTCGCGATGCGGGGCTGTGGGGCTTACAGCCAGCCGGAGCGACGCAGCCTGGCCCAGAGTCCGCCACAGGCCACCAGCGTCAGTCCCACCGCCAGCGGATAGCCATACAGCGACTTCAGCTCCGGCATGTGCTCGAAGTTCATGCCGTACATGCTGAAGACCACCGTCGGGATCACCAGGATGGCGCCCCAGCCCGCCAGCTTTTTCACCACCTCATTCTGCTGCACCGTGACCAGTGCCAGATTGACCTGCATGGCGCTGGTCAGCATTTCACGCATATCCTCGGCATCCGTGACCACATGCCGGGCGTGATCCTGCACGTCGCGGATATAGGCGCGCAGCGGACGCGGGATCAGATCTTCATGCAGGTGGATCAGCTGATTACAGATCTCCTCCAGCGGCAGCGCGGCATTGCGCAGCGTCAGCAGATGGCGCCGCATGGTGTAGACCTGCTGCACCGACTGGCGGTCAAATTCGCTGGTAAAGAGTTCATTCTCCATCTGTCCGACCCGCTCATTCAGCGAGGTGGACAGTTCGGCATAGCGATCAACAATAAAATCGAGCAGACAGTAAAGCGGATAGGCCGGGCCATATTTCAGCAGCGCCGGATTTTCAGATGCCTGCTTTCGCACCGGCGTATAGCTTTCAGAGGCACCGTGACGGATGCTGATCAGAAAGTTTTTTCCGACAAAGAAATGGGTTTCGCCCATTTCACAGTTGTTATCCTTAACACATACGGTCTTGACCACGATAAACAGCGACTCGCCATAATGTTCGATTTTCGGTCGCTGGTGGGCATTCAGCGCGTCTTCAACCGCCAGTTCGTGCAGGCCGAACTCCTCTTTAATCTTCGCCATAAACTCCGCGTCGGGCTGCCACAGTCCGAGCCAGATAAACGCCTCCGGCTCTTTGATCACTTCGCTGATATCGTCGACCCCGACCTCTTCGCCCGCGCATCCCGGACGATACACCCTGCTGCTTACGATCATCATCTGCCTTCCCGTTTTATGACTACATGGAGCTTAGCCAATAGCGGGCCGGTAACCGCAGAAAAACCGTAAGGATTTGCTGCCGCGCTGTGCGATCAGCGGGTTACCACTTCAGCCCCAGGCCGGTGGAGAAGATGCCCTCGTTCAGGGTGTCCGGTATGCCGCTGACCAGATTGCGGTGATAGCCCAGATGCAGGGTAGACCAGGAGGTGAGGCTGTAGCGCAGGCCGACTTCCGCATCCAGCATAAAGACGCCATCGTCATCCAGCGAATGTCCTGCGTCGCCGTTGCTGTAGAGCGTGACCGACTTGCCCAGCAGATAGCGCTGGTAGTTCCAGCGCAGTGAACCACCGAAGTGCCGCTCATCCCTGTCTTCGCTGTAGCCATATTCAAACGCACCGGCCAGCACGGAGAGCGAGAACGCACTAAGTTCGGTATCCCACAGCTGATAACCCGGCCCGGTGCCGATTAACGCCTGGCGTGAGAGATTTTCTACCCAGTCGCGCTTGTAGGTCGCGCGGGCCTGCCAGAAAAACTGCTCCCTGAAGAGATAGTCAACGGCGTAGCGCAGGCTGTAGTTGTCCGTGTTGACGCTCTCATTTTCCTGCTCCCGATTGTAGGTCGCGCCGATATCCTGCCGCCATTTTCCCTGATTCAGTTTGGTGTTAAGCGCAAAACTGTAGTCGTCGGTTTTGGTCGAGGCTTTTTTGACTTTCACACCAGCATCCACGTTGCCGCTCCAGGCGAGCCGATCGCTGCGCACTTTGGCCTTCATAAACTCATCAATACGCTTGATCGAAACCTGCTGCTCCTGCTCATTACGCTCCACCCAGACATAGCCGGGGTCAGATGAAGAGAGGCGGACCTGATAGTGCTCGCCGGTCTGTTTGTTTTCGACATTCACCGGATTATCGCTGGCGAGTGTACTGACCGCTTTCCAGTCGAGGGTGACCGTGCCCGCATAGGCGGTCTCTATCGCCAGCCTGCCATCACTGAGGTAACGGATAGTGCCCGACAGCCGATCGCCATTATTCAGCCAGACGGTATCGGCGGCGGCCTGCTGCGCTCCTCCGGCAAAGCAGCCGACCACCAGCAGCGAGGTAAACGAGATAACACAACGCATAGCTTTCCCTGTAAAAGCGCCCCCCGGTGCGGGCAACGCGGCACGGCAGATTCGAAGCTGACAATTAAGCGGATTACGGGAGGATATGCAATCTGTCCGATGCTATGAGAGGTCGTGCAGCGCTTTGCCCAGCGGCGGGCCCAGCTGGAAGTCGCTGAAGCGGATCGCCAGTCCCTCGCGTTCTGGCGAACAGCCCATGACGCCGACAAAACGTCGCGCCTGGCCCGGCCATGAACAGAGTCGCAACAGCGGCCAGGTCACGCCATCGCTGGAGTACTGGATCCTCAAGGCCGAATTGACCAGCGTCGCGCGCAGCCAGAACTGGCGCGCATCGCCGGGAAACACCCCGGTGGACCAGTCGGAAAACGCACGCGTAACGACGCAGCCGATGGCCGGTTGCGCATCGTTAAACTCAATGCCCGCTTTGACCCATTGCGTTTCGTTATCCTGAATAAACAGACCCGCCTGATCGTAGAGCTGGCTGAAGTCCGCCCTCACCTGCACCTGCACGGTAAAATCACCGTCGACATGAAAGCCAAAGGCGTGGCCGCTGTGCCGTTCGAAACCGTACCAGGTACGCTGCCAGAAATCGCTGTTCAGTGCCGTTTCAAACCGCAGGACATCGCCATCCAGACTGTGAACGGGCGGCTGATTAATCCAGACACCGCCTTCAGACATGATTGAACTGACCATCATCAACACTCCTTTAAGTGAGCCAGGCGCTGCGCGTTCAGCCAGATCTGCCGCGACGCGACTGACCTGACGATCATAGCGTTGATTGTACAAAAGGCGTGAGATAAGCGCTGACTCGGGTGAGCCGCATAGCGCAGCCGGAATAACAGGGGAAGTTAACCGCTGTTCAGGCATTGCTGACGTTGCGTTGATCTTTCCCTCAGAAATAACCCAATGCCAATCAGATCCGACACACCCAAATATTTCATTTTGTTAATCGTCTGGCGGAAACCCCATTTAGCAACCAGGATTGTTCTGTCTGAGAAATACAGCACTCATTAAATATAAGGATTAAGCCACCATGGTAGATAAATCAGAGATTTTAGATCACGCACAGGTTGTTGATGTGAATGGCGAACATGTCGGAATTGTTGACCATTTTGAAGGCGACGACAAAATTAAGCTGGCGAAAAGCGATCCTGAAGCGGGCGGTAAACACCACATTATTCCATTCAGCTGGGTCAAAGAAGTGGACGACAATAAAGTCATCCTTTCTAAAGCGAAAGCGGATGTTGAAAGCGAGTGGCAGTCTGCCTGATGTGAAAGCCGTGGCGCCTGCCACGGCTTATTTTTATCTGAAATCCCTTTCCCGCATTAATCTGTCTGAGTTCACTGACGTTATTTTAAATAGCGCCCGCTCAACGTATCCCGGCGTCCATTCATTGCAATTGGTCCTTTTCAGGCGCCGATATTTTCCGCCTGTGCAGAAGAATAGCAGTCAAAAACACCGTCAATCACTGGATAGTGTTCTGCGCCGGGCAGTTCAAAATGCCACCATTCGGTTGAGATGCTGGTAAAGCCGCCCCCCAGCATAATGGCATTCAGCATCAGCCGGTTGCGCTGAGCTTTGAGGGCCACAGCAGGATGATAAGGATGAGAGTGCTCACTCATCTCATCGAAGCCGGTGCCCATATCCACAATCGCGCCATGCTCGTCGATCAGCGTAACGTCGATCGCCGTGCCACGGCTGTGATTTGATCCGCGCGACAGCGGTACAACATAGTCCGGGTTCGGGCAGGCCTCCCAGAGAACGGCCTGGGCGGATGGCGGACGATACGCGTCCAGGACCAGTAATGTATAGCCAGCTACCCTGGCAATGCTGATACTTTTCGCCAGCGCATCAGCCGCTTCAGTGTGCAACAGACAACGCGCGTCGCGGTAGATCGGCCGGCCCGCAATGTTGTCGGCGGTGGCATATTTCAGATCGATGACCAGCTGCGGAAAGGCTTCCGCAATATCAACCAGATGTTTACTTTCCATGCGTCATGACGTCCTGTTTATAAGCTCCGGGGCGGGTTGGCCGGAGCGCGATGATGACAGAACCGCTATCATGGCATTGCGGCGAGCGGAAAAAAAGGTGTGACGATTTTCTGAGCCGGGAGGGTGTGGAATTTTATTTATCCGGAATGATTGATCACAATATTTATGCCTTCAGGGAGTGTGTGTCTGCGGTTAAGTGGCGCAGAGGAGAAAGGATGTCGCTTCTGAAGGGGGGAGCGGCAGATTAGATGATTTGATGTTGCGGGTACCGGTGAACGGTGACTGCAGGATACTGGGTATGGCAATATAAACGCAGCCAGACCGCTTTTCGAATCAGGGGTCGCAAGGGACATTTAAGCCGCCCGCCAGAAACAGCATAAATTGGCTGAGAATTGACAACGGGAGCATTTACAATGCAAATATGCATGATGGATTATGGCCGACTTTCCAGTGATGGAAAACGTGTAAAGCTAAACTGCTATGGTGTGGGCTCGTTCGATGTTTTGTCTGGCATTGAAAGATATATCAATAATCCAGATTGTTCGGACATTGAGAAGGCCGCAATTCCGCCAGGAACATACTGGATTGTAGACAGACCAGAAGGGAGCCTGCTGAACCGCGCCCGGGCAGAGTTGATAGATATGGCTCATATGTACCGAAATCATCACTCAGAGTGGTTTGGTTTATACAGTGCTAAAACCATGAGTGATTACGTTTTTGTTAATGGTGTAAAGCGCGGCAGCTTCAGGCTTCACCCACTTAATACCGACGGTTCTGGCGTATCATGGGGTTGCATCACTTTTTATCGCTCATCTGAATTCCAGACTTTACGCAATTCATTATTGCGGCGGAAAAAAGTCGTCGTACCGGGTAGTCATGGTTTATTAGCATATGGCCGCATTGATGTTCGTGGCATTCCTGATTTCACAAAGTGTGATGCACGATGAAAATACTGATATTTATTATAATTCTATCCGCTTCCTGGATTTTTATTCCTGAAGGATTCATCAAATCGCTGGTCGAAGGCCATATCAGTGGTGATGGAGAAAGCGCTATGGATAGTTTCGAATTGACCGTGATTCTCCTTAAGGCAGTTTTTTCTCTACTGCTGGCCTTTATTGGTGTCTGGCTTTATCGCAAAGCTGATCAGAGATAACTAAGAGACATTAAAGCAGCTCATCACCGACAGGCATTCAGAGGTACCTTCCGGGTCTGAACCCGCGGTGCCCTATGGTGCCGGTTGTCGCTAACTATAAGGTATTGGTGTTGGTCATTGAGCAGAAGACTCGTCTGGCTTGTGCTTTTCAAATGAGTGATAAGCAAGCCACAACGGCAAGCGTCGTCGATCTTAATACCGCGTGGTGCGCAGCACTAAAACGGCCAGGCATAGCGGATTTACGTTCTATCACTGTCGGCACATCTGGACGCTCTGGTTAGTTCAGATGTGCCATTCCACTGTGAGCGCTGCAGGAGACGGGCGTTCTCCTTCTGCCGCTTTATCTCAGAGAGTTCCACGCCGCCAGACTTCTTGCGCCCGGTGTAGAAAGTAACGGCTGAAATACCATGCTTACGGCAGAATTACCGGGCAGAAACCCCGACTGCGGCCACCCAGGAATCGCTTACTTAACTCATTCACAAGTTGCTGAAGTGTCTCTTTCTGATATTTATCCTTCTGCACAATGCTTTTTAGCTTGCGTATATCTTTCTGAGAAAAACCGCTGGCCAGAAGCTTTTCCTCAAAATCTGTCATCAGAGCATCCATCCATTAACATCAAAGCGCTCACCTGATAACGACATAATATCTTCAGTTAACAGGAAAAACGCAAAACCGATGATCACGCATAATTCCCCGGCCGGACAACCTGGCTAATATAAAACCAGATGAACCCGTAACAGGGAGAGATAATAATTAATGAAATTTTTAATATTATCAGCACCCACTTTCCCGTGTAAATCTGAAGGCTTTCCAGGCAAGATTCATGGGTATCACGAAATAGACGATAACAGCGCCCATTATCAGGACAATAGCATAGGATATCAGGCTTTCAGTATGTCCCTTCGCCAGACCATAAATGAAAACAGCGCTTAAAATTATCAGGCAAATGATGCCCGCCCAGAAACGTTTACTGAGTTCCTGAACAAGAGATTGCAGAGTATCGGATTGATTTTCATCTCTGGTAAGAATCGCTTTTAATTTCCCCACGTCTTTAGCTGAGAAACCATTCCTGAGAAGCCTTTGCTCATAATCGTTCATCTGATTCATCCTGAATGACGTTGCGACACGAGCGGAATATAGCACAGTGTAAGAGTCCCGTGCTAACCCGTCGCCGGACAGGCTAAAACGGATATAAATGGCCATTTTACAGCAGATAATTCATCTCAACAGCAAACCAGAATTTTACAGCGGGCGTCATCCCTCGCCTGATATGAACACCCGGATGTCGGTTAATCAGACGTTAATCTGACCGGGCTTCAGAAAAGTGTCTGAATAGCCGGATGATTGAGTTGACACATTATCTGGCCGCGAAAATTCGTTGACACGTTCAGCAGAGAGGTCAGTCAGATCGTAATATGAGAGAAAGTGAAAATTCAGGGATGGAGAACAGAGAGAAGAGAATCTGGCACGCCCTACAGGATTCGAACCTGTGACCTACGGCTTAGAAGGCCGGTGCTCTATCCAGCTGAGCTAAGGGCGCATGGAGATGGAACGGATTATACGTCCGGAAGCGGGTACGTCAACGTTTTTGCCGTTTCTGCGCAGCGAAGTGCTGCGGGATTAACCAATTCGCATCAATGACGCCTGCGCCATTCGCTGAGCGACACGACCTGACGGGTAGTGGCAGATTCTCCTTCCAGCTCAATCCCTTGCGGGGTGAAACGCGCATTGTACTGTTCGCGAAGGGCGTGCAGCTCCTGGCTGTCCGGCTCCAGCTGGCGCAGAAAGCCCAGCGCGAGCAGCAGTTGCTGGCGGCTGATAAGCGGCGAAAAACCGGCGCGACTGAGAATTCCATGCCAGCGCTGGCTGTTCTCCTCGCTGCCGTCCACAATCAGCACCTGCCAGATCAGCAGCACCGCCGCACCATTATGCAGATGCGTTTCATTATCGTGGCTGAGATAGTCGGTAAACTCTTTCGCCGCCTCTTTGCCCATCATCGCGGTCATCGACTCCACCTGAACCGGTGGCAGCTGCAGCCGTTTGCTGAGCCGCTGCACGGCGTGACGAGAGCCCGCGGTGAGCAGCTGAAATCCGGCGACAAACACTACCGCCAGCGTGGCAAACATTATCCAGATCATTACATCGTCCCCTGATAGTCCTGCCGATATCATACGCATGCAGGCAGCCACTCGTCGCGATGAAAAGTCGGAAAGCACATACGTGGCTGAAACTGTGACTGACAGCAGCCCCCGCTTCTGACAAAATAGCCCCCTTCCCCGATTCAACACAACACAGTGGATTTCCTCTCTGATGGCAGCAAAAATTATTGACGGTAAAACGATTGCGCAGCAGGTGCGCGTTGAGGTTGCGGAAAAAGTGAAGCAGCGTCTGGCGGCCGGAAAACGTGCACCGGGTCTGGCTGTGGTGCTGGTGGGTGAAAACCCGGCCTCGCAAATCTACGTGGCCAGCAAACGCCGCGCCTGTGAAGAGGTGGGTTTCCATTCCCGCTCTTACGATCTGCCCGCCGCGACCCGCGAAGCTGAGCTGCTGGATCTGATTGATACACTCAATCAGGACGATGAGATCGATGGCATCCTGGTTCAGCTCCCGCTGCCCGCCGGTATCGATAACGTCAAAGTGCTGGAACGCATCACGCCAGATAAAGATGTCGACGGATTCCATCCCTACAACGTCGGCCGTCTGTGTCAGCGTGCGCCGACCCTGCGTCCCTGCACGCCGCGCGGGATCGTCACGCTGCTGGAGCGCTACAACATCGACACCTATGGCCTGAACGCTGTGGTGGTCGGGGCATCTAATATCGTGGGTCGTCCGATGAGCATGGAGCTGCTGCTGGCAGGCTGCACCACCACCGTGACGCACCGCTTTACCAAAGATCTGCGCCATCACGTTGAGCATGCCGACCTGCTGGTGGTCGCGGTCGGTAAACCGGGCTTTATTCCGGGTGAGTGGATCAAACCCGGCGCTATCGTTATCGACGTCGGCATTAACCGGCTGGAGAGCGGCAAGGTCGTGGGCGATGTCGAATTCAACAGTGCATCTGAGCGCGCATCCTATATTACCCCGGTGCCGGGCGGCGTTGGCCCGATGACGGTGGCTACCCTGATCCAGAACACGCTGCAGGCGTGTGAAGAGTTTCACGATAAAGAGGTTGTTTAAATGGCAAGTTTTTCACTGGGAAAATTCCCGCATGTCGATCTGTGTGACCTGCTGAAGCTGGAAGGCTGGGTTCAGAGCGGTGCACAGGCTAAGATCGTGATTGCCGAGGGCGAAGTGAAGGTCGATGGTGCGGTCGAAACCCGCAAGCGCTGCAAAATCGTGGCCGGCCAGACCGTCGAGTTCTCCGGTTTCCGCACCACAGTCGTTGAGTGATGCGCGGGCGTTCCTGCGGGAACGCCGTTGCGTCAGCCCGGCGCGTTTGCGCGGTATCAGCCCGCCAGCACGTTACGAGAACAGAGGCGACCTGCCCGTTGGTCGCAAAAAAAGGGCGATGGCTCGCCCTTTCTGCTTTATTTCCGACGCCAGCTCGAGCCCTGTGGCCCATCCTCGACAATCACGCCCAGCGCGTTGAGCTTGTCGCGGGCGATATCTGCATCCGCCCAGTTTTTGGCGGCACGGGCATCGGCACGGGCCTTCACCCAATGCTCAATCTCGGCAACCTCTTCGTCATTCACCTGCGCGCCACTCTGCAGGAACAGCTCAGGATCCTGCTGCAGAATGCCCAGCACGTTGGCCATCTCGCGCAGCTTCGACGCCAGCGCATCGGCCGATGCACCCTCTTCGCTTTTCAGGCGGTTAACCTCACGCGCCATGTCGAACAGCACCGAGTAGGCTTCCGGGGTATTGAAATCGTCATCCATCGCCGCGCGGAATCGCGCTTCAAACGCTTCACCCCCGCTGGCCGGGACGCTGCTGTCCGTATGACGCAACGCCGTGTAGAGACGCTCCAGCGCCGCACGCGCCTGATTCAGGTTATCTTCGCCATAGTTGAGCTGGCTGCGATAGTGACCGGACATCAGGAAGTAACGCACCGTCTCCGCATCATAATGCTGCAGCACGTCACGTACGGTGAAGAAGTTGCCGAGCGATTTGGACATCTTCTCGCGATCGACCATCACCATTCCGGAGTGCATCCAGTAATTGACGTAAGGACCATCATGCGCGCAGCTCGACTGGGCGATTTCGTTTTCATGATGCGGGAACATCAGATCGGAGCCGCCGCCGTGAATATCGAAATGGCTGCCCAGCTGTTTGCAGTTCATCGCCGAGCACTCGATGTGCCAGCCCGGACGCCCATTGCCCCACGGTGAGGGCCAGGCCGGCTCATCCGCTTTGGACATTTTCCACAGCACGAAATCCATCGGATTCCGCTTCACATCGGCCACTTCGACCCGTGCGCCCGCCTGCAGCTGTTCCAGATCCTGACGCGACAGCGCGCCGTAGTCGGTGTCGCTGAGGACATCAAACATTACGTCGCCATTTTCCGCGACATAGGCGTGTCCGCGTGCGATCAGCGTTTCGACCAGCGCAATGATCTCCGCGATATGGCGGGTCGCGCGTGGCTCCTGATCGGGTGGCAGGATCCCCAGGGCGGCAAAATCGTTATGCATTTCGCCAATCATACGATTGGTCAGGGTTTCGATGCTTTCGCCATTTTCATTGGCACGTTTGATGATCTTGTCATCAATGTCCGTAATATTACGCACATAGCTAAGCTCATACCCGAGGTAGCGCAGATAGCGCGACACCACATCAAACGCCACGAACGTCCGCCCATGACCAATGTGACAGAGGTCATACACCGTGATGCCGCAAACATACATCCCGATTTTACCGGCATGAATGGGTTTGAATTCCTCTTTCTGTCGACTCAGGGTGTTATAAATCTTAAGCATTGAACGGTTCCGTTTTCGCGTGTGGTTGACACTTTTAAGTATCCAGACATTGTGCCGTATTTTTATCGCTCGCGCGACGCAAAGCAAGCCAACTGCGCCGCGCTGCTGACGCGTCATCGGAAATTATGATATAAGAACCGTCGACTAAAAGGGGTACGCCAGATAACAGAGCGACCTCAGCTACTGATCACAACCTTTACAGGACAACAAAAATGGTAACTTTCCAGACGAACCATGGCGATATCGTAATCAAAACTTTCGATGATAAAGCGCCGGCCACCGTACAGAACTTCCTGGATTACTGCCGTGAAGGTTTTTACGACAACACTATTTTCCACCGTGTCATCAACGGCTTTATGATCCAGGGCGGCGGTTTCGAACCCGGCATGAAGCAGAAAGAAACCAAAGCTGAAATCAAAAACGAAGCGAACAACGGCCTGAAAAACACCAAAGGTACGCTGGCTATGGCGCGTACCTCTGCGCCGCACTCTGCGACCGCACAGTTCTTCATCAACGTCGCTGACAACGACTTCCTGAACTTCCGTGATGAAAGCGTTCAGGGCTGGGGCTACTGCGTGTTTGCAGAAGTGGTTGAAGGCATGGATGTGGTAGAGAAGATCAAAGCCGTCTCTACCGGCCGCAGCGGTATGCACCAGGATGTGCCAAAAGATGACGTCGTTATCCAGAAAGTGACCGTCAGCGAGTAATGTCGCGCACGCTGTTTATCGCAGATCTCCATCTGTGTCAGGAAGAACCGGCGATTACCGCCGGTTTTCTGCATTTTTTAGCGCGCGAAGCTCCTCACTGCGACGCGCTCTATATTCTCGGCGATCTGTTTGAAGCCTGGATAGGCGATGACGATCCCAATCCGCTGCATCAGCAGGTTGCCGATGCCCTGCGCGCCCTGCCGGTGCCGGTTTACTTTATTCATGGCAACCGCGATTTCCTGCTGGGCCGCCGCTTTGCACGGGCCAGCAACATGACGCTGCTGCCGGAAGAGCAGGTCTTGACGCTCTACGGTCAGCGCGTACTGATCATGCACGGTGATACGCTCTGCACGGACGACGCGGGGTATCTGCGCTTTCGCGCCAAAGTACATAATCCCTGGATCCAGCGGCTCTTTCAGGCGCTGCCTCTGCGGATCCGCAAGCGGATTGCCGCGCGGATGCGGGCCGACAGCAAACAGGCTAACCAGCACAAATCTCAGAGCATCATGGATGTGAACCCGGATGCGGTCGTCGCAACCCTGCAGCGCCACCAGGTGCCGCTGCTGATCCATGGCCACACTCACCGCCCGGCAATTCATACGCTGGAAGTGCAGGGCGAAACGGCACAGCGCGCGGTACTGGGTGCCTGGCACGAACGGGGTTCCATGATTCAGCTCGACGCCAGTGGCATTCAGCTCACTGAATTTGACTTCTGATCGGCCGTCAAACCGACGGCATTAAGCGTGACGCAACCGTTTTCCTTCCGCGTCTGTCATGCTATTCTCGGTGCCCTTCAAAACCTGTCCGCCCGGCCAGGTCTGTTTGTTCATCCACAGGAGTTGACCGCATGTCATCCAACGCCCCGGCTCGCATCGCCATTGTTATGGGTTCCAGAAGTGACTGGGCCACCATGCAGTTCGCCGCTGACATTCTTACCAGCCTGGACGTCCCTTTTCATGTTGAAGTGGTCTCTGCGCACCGCACCCCGGATAAACTGTTCAGCTTCGCCGAAACCGCGGCGGACAACGGTTTTCAGGTGATTATCGCGGGTGCAGGTGGCGCAGCCCATCTGCCGGGGATGCTGGCAGCCAAAACCCTGGTGCCGGTGCTGGGTGTACCGGTGCAGAGCGCGGCGCTGAGCGGCGTCGATAGTCTCTACTCGATCGTGCAGATGCCGCGCGGTATTCCGGTTGGCACGCTGGCGATCGGTAAAGCCGGTGCCGCCAATGCCGCCCTGCTGGCGGCGCAGATTCTGGCGCTGCATGACAGCGCGCTGGCCTCACGTCTCGACACCTGGCGTCAGAGCCAGACCGATGAGGTGCTTAACCACCCCGATCCGCGGGAGGAAGCATGAAGCCGGTTTGCGTACTGGGCAACGGCCAGTTAGGTCGTATGTTGCGCCAGGCGGGTGAACCTCTGGGCATCGCCGTTTATCCGGTAGGTCTGGACGCCGATCCTGCCGCCCTGCCGATCGCCGACAGCGTGATCACCGCCGAGATCGAACGCTGGCCGGAGACCGCGCTGACGCGCGAGCTGGCCAGCCATCCGGCCTTTGTTAACCGCGATATTTTTCCACGTCTGGCCGATCGTCTGACGCAGAAGCAGCTGCTGGACGAGCTTGGCCTGGCCACTGCGCCCTGGCAGTTGCTGTCGGACAAAAGCGAATGGCCGGCGGTGTTTGACACCCTGGGCGAGCTGGCGATTGTGAAAAGCCGCACTGGCGGCTACGACGGACGCGGTCAGTGGCGTCTGCGCGCCGGTGATACGGATCAGTTGCCGGATGCCTGCTATGGCGAATGCATCGTTGAACAGGGCATCAACTTTTCCGGTGAAGTCTCGCTGGTGGGTGCGCGCGGTCACGATGGCAACGTCGTGTTCTATCCGCTGACGCATAACCTGCATCAGGAGGGCATTCTGCGTACCAGCGTCGCCCTGCCTCAGGCCGATCGGGCACAGCAGCAGCAGGCTGAAGCGATGCTGAGTGCGATTATGCATGCGCTGAACTATGTTGGCGTTATGGCGATGGAGTGCTTTATCACGCCTGACGGACTGCTGATCAATGAGCTGGCACCGCGTGTCCATAACAGTGGCCACTGGACGCAGAATGGCGCCTCGATCAGCCAGTTTGAGCTGCATCTGCGCGCCATTCTCAGTCTGCCGCTGCCGCAGCCGGTGGTCTTTGCGCCGTCGGTGATGGTCAACCTGATTGGTACCGATGTGAATCTCAGCTGGCTCCAGCAGCCGCTGGTGCATCTGCACTGGTATGACAAAGAGGTACGTCCGGGCCGTAAAGTGGGTCATCTCAATCTGACCGACGGCGACACAGAACGGCTTAAGGCGGCGCTGAACGCGCTGGTGCCGCAGCTGCCCGCTGAGTACGCCAGCGGTATTGCGTGGGCAGTTAAGACGCTCTGATCGCCCCGATCCGCCTCACAGGGCGGCCTGACCGGGCCGCTCAGCGTGATGGCAACGTTCTCTGTCAGTCAGGAGAACATCGCAAAGACGGCACCCTGCCGGCCACCGGTGATAACGCACCTCCTTCCTGAGGTGCGTCCCTTTCCGGAGTAATGCGCTGCGTTCCATCCTTCCCGCAGGACGCCTGCATCCGGTTTCACCCTGCTAATCGCCAGAGCGGTAACGAGCGGGCTGTCTCGCCCTGAACCCGGCCGCTACGCCGCATCAAACTTCCTGAACAGAGCTTTTCCTTTCAGTAACCGGATTCCCAGCCAGCCGCCGCAGAGGGATAACAGCAGCGCGCCGCACAACGGCAGCGCCAGCCAGAGCGTCCAGTCGGGCTGCCACGGGAAGTCAAAGATTCGGGTCTGTAATCCCCACAGCGCCGCTTCTGCTCCCATCGCCGCCGCAACGCCGGAGACCACGCCGAGCAGAGCAAACTCGTACCACAGCGTCGTGCGCAGCAGGCGTTTACCGGCCCCCAGCGTGCGATAGACGACCAGCTCCTGCCGACGCTGACGCATCCCGACCTGAATCTGCGCCAGCAGCAGCAGCAGACCGCAGGCGGTGACCAGCACCACCATGATCTCCAGTGCCTGGCTGACCTGCGTCAGCACCTGACCGATCTGCCGCATAATGCTGCCGATATCCAGCAGACTCAGCGTCGGAAAGGCGCGGTTCAGCTGGGCCAGCAGCGCCGGATCGGCTGCCATCCGGAAGCTGGTGAGCCAGGTCTGCGGCTGGCTGTCCAGCGCCCCCGGCGGGAAAATAAAGAAGAAGTTCGGCTTCAGGCTCTCCCAGTCCACTTTACGCAGGCTGGAGATGCGGGCAGTAAAGGTCTGCGTATCGCCTTCGAACGTCAGGGTATCACCGAGCTTCACACCCAGCCGCTCTGCCAGTTCCACCTCCATCGACACCTCTCCCGCCCCCGGTGGCCAGTGACCGGCCACCAGCGGATTGTGATCCGGACGCTCGGCCAGCGCCGTCAGGTTAAGTTCGCGGTTCAGCGCACTATCCCGCTCAGGATCGGCCGGTTTACCGTTAAGCTCACTGAGCCGCACCCGTGCAATCGGATAGAAGGTTTCGGGCTTAATCTGGTGCGCCTGCAGGAAATCCCGCACCTGCGGCACCTGATCCGCACTGATGTTCAGCAGGAAGAAGTTCGGGCTGTCTGCCGGTAACTGCTGCTGCCAGCGATCCAGCAGATCGCCCCGCATCACCAGCAGCAGGGCCAGCAGCATAAACGAGAGCGAAAAGGCCGCGAGCTGGCTTAGCGTCATGCCGGGCTGGCGCAGCAGCCGGTTGATCGCCAGCCGCAGGGCCAGCCTGCGCACCACCAGCCGCCGAAGCAGCAGCAGCGTGCCCCAGCCAGTGATAGCCAGTAAGCCCGCCAGCACCACCACACCTGCCAGCAGCGCCCAGAGCATCTTACTGCCGCCCACCAGCAGCGCTAACAGCGTGATGACAACGGCGGCCATCACCGGAATGTAGAACTTCAGCGGCCAGAGGCTGGCTACCGCATCGCGCCGCAGCACCCGCAGCGGCTGCGTCGCCAGCAGCAGACGATAGGGACGCAGCCCCACCAGCAGCGAAATCACAAACAGCGAGCCTACGGCCCAGACCCACGGCCAGAGGCTGGCCGCCGGTAAGCGGGCGGGCAGCACCGGTTTCAGCATCGTCATCAGAATCGCTTCCACGCCCTGCCCGACCAGGCCACCGGCTATTGCCGCCAGCAGCAGCACCGCCAGCCACTGGCCGATAATCAGACGCTGCAAGGCGCCATGCGTCGCGCCCAAAGTTTTCAGCACCGCCACCAGATCGTAGCGGCTGCGACAGTAGTGACTCATGGCGACCGCCACGGCCGCAATCGCCAGCATCAGGGTCAGCAAGGCCGACAGCAGCAGGAACTGCTGCGCACGCTGCATCGAACGTCCCAGCGCATCCTCTGAGTTCCCGACGCTGATCCAGCGTTGATCGGCCGTGATCTGCGGTTCAATCCAGCGATCATAGCGGGCCAGCTGATCGGGATTGCCGGCGAATTTGTAGCGCCAGGTGATTCGACTGCCAGGCTGAATCGCGCCGGTTTTCGCGACATCCGCCTGGTTGATCAGCAGACGCGGCGCCATCTCAAACGGGTTAAAGCCGCCATCCGGCTCCTGGATCACCACGCCGCTGATGCGCAGCTGAGTGTCGCCGACTTCCAGCCTGTCGCCCACTTTCAGATTCAGCAGCGCCATCAGGCGCGGCGCGGCCAGGGCGGTGCCCGCCTGTGGCCTCAGACCCGGTGGCTCAGTCTGCAGCGTGCCGAACATCGGGTAAGCGTCATCGACCGCCTTAACGGAGGCGAGCTGCGGCGACTGGCCGGCAAAGGTCATGGTCATAAAGGTCAATTGACGGCTGACGGTCAGGCCGGTTTCACGCGCTTTCGCCAGCCAGGCTTCCGGTGCCGCCGCGCTACTGCGCAGCGTGCGGTCGCCCGCCATAAAATCACGGCTCTGCTGATTCAGCCCCTTTTCCATGCGATCGCTGATCGATCCCAGCGCCAGTACGCAGGCGACCGCCAGCGTCAGGGCCAGCCAGACAATCAGCAGCGAGGGCGATCGCCACTCCCGCCAGAACCAGCGCCAGATCATTGCTCCTCCCACAGTTTGCCATCACGCAGCCGCAGGCGACGGTCGCAGCGCGCCGCCAGCTGCTCGTCGTGCGTCACCAGAATCAGGGTCGTGGCGAAGTCACGGTTCAGGGAAAACAGCAGATCGGCGATGCGGTCACCGGTTTTACGATCGAGGTTGCCGGTCGGTTCGTCGGCAAACAGCAGACCCGGACGGCCACTGAAGGCGCGGGCCAGTGCGACCCGCTGCTGCTCCCCGCCTGAAAGCTGGGCGGGCAGGTGGTGCAGGCGTTCCCCCAGCCCGAGCAGCGTCAGCAACTCACGCGCCTGTTCCCGGCTCTGACGATCGCTGTCACCGCGCAGCAGCGAAGGCAGCTGCACGTTCTCCTGCGCATTCAGGGTCGGCACCAGCATAAAAGACTGAAACACAAAGCCGACCTGTTTTGCGCGCAGGGCCGCGCGCTGCTCCTCATTCATCCGGTGCAGCGGCTGCCCGAGCAGATGGACTTCCCCGCTGCTGCCGTCGTCCAGCCCGGCCAGAATCCCCAGCAGGGTAGACTTGCCGGAACCCGATTCGCCAATCAACGCAATGGTCTCGGCTGGTTTGACAACCAACTCAACTCCGGTAAGGATGGTTAACTGATGCTCTCCCTGACCGACGGACTTAGTAAGATGATGAACTTCAACAATGTTTTCCGCTGGCATTATCCCTT